>JGI25921J50272_10000065_pt1 | contig 32218 bp, 31 predicted proteins | sample LauGreSu1BDMLBSD_2_FD_50272 | JGI IMG/M metagenome (IMG submission 50272) | reverse complement strand
AGTTTGCTCGAATTCACCAATTTGTGTTTTGTGGAAGGAAATCCAGCTGGAGTGAAATCAGCATTAAAACAATTGAATGTTTGTGAGGATCATCTGCGCTTACCTTTAGTACCGGTGAGCGCCACCACCCAACAAAAAATAGCAAAAGAGTTAAGTGGTTTGAAATAAATCAAATTTAGGCATACATAAAAAAGGCTTTCTGAAATCAGAAAGCCTTTTTTATGTGCTAAGCAAAAGATTACTTGCCTTTGTTTTTAGTTGCTTGAACTTCTAAACGGATAGCCTGAGCTAAGTTTTTAAGATCTTGCATACCTTTACGTACACGGGTACCAGCAGCGCTGTTTCCTTTGTTGTAGAATTTGTCAGCATCGCCTTCTAAGGCAGCTACTAAAGCTTTGAATTCGTTAAATTTTTTCATCTTTTTATTGATTTAAATGTTGTTTAATAAGGTTATTTGGTAATAACGTTGAGCTAATGTAGAGTCTTTTTATTTAAAAAAGAATAGCTCGAACAAATAAAAATCGCTGTTTTTAGTGGTTTTTTTCCACATTTTAAGGCCTTCTCCACAACAAAAAGTCAAATTTAAATTATAAAACCTTGTATTACAAATACTTATAAAGTATTCATAAACAAAAAATGCCCCTAAGTTAATTCTAAGGGGCATTTTAAAAATATAAGAAAAACTAGGCTTTTACAGCGTTTTGTTCTCGGTAATAACCATTTTTCAGGCGTTCACCAACTTCACTAAAGGCATCCAGTGTACGTTGTACATCCTCAAGTGTGTGCATGGCAGTAGGGATCAAACGTAATTCAATTAATCCTTTTGGAATAACCGGATAAACTACAATAGAACAGAAGATACCATAGTTTTCACGAAGATCCATGGTAATGGCGGTAGCTTCCGATAGTTCACCTTTCAAGAATACTGGGGTTACCATCGTATTGGTTACACCAATATCAAATCCACGTTCTTTTAAACCTTTTTGTAGGGCAGTGGCAATGGTCCACAATTTTTCTCTCAATTCCGGATTTGCTTTTAATACCTCCAAACGCTTACGCAAACCTACTACCATTGGCATAGGGAGGGCTTTGGCGAAGGTTTGTGAACGCATGTTGTACCTCAAGAAATTGGTAATTTCTTCGGTAGAAGCAATAAATGCTCCAATACCTGCCATCGATTTGGCGAAGGTGCCAAAGTAAACATCCACGCCATCGATACAATCCTGTGCTTCGTGTGTTCCGGCGCCAGTTGGGCCCATGGTACCAAATCCGTGAGCATCATCAATTAGTAAACGGAAATTGAATTTTTTCTTGAGCCCTACAATTTCTTTAAGCTTACCCTGCGCACCCGACATTCCAAAGACCCCCTCGGTAATCACTAAAATACCTCCACCGGTTTGCTCTACCAATTTAGTAGCTCTTTCTAATTGCTTTATACAGCTATCAATATCATTATGCTGATAAACGAAACGCTTACCCATATGCAGGCGTAAACCATCGATGATACAAGCATGAGATTCTGCATCATAAACAATTACATCGTTACGATCAACTAAAGCATCGATGGCGGACATGATCCCCTGATAGCCATAATTAAGCAAAAAAGCATCTTCTTTACCAACAAAGTCAGCCAATTCTCTTTCTAAAGCTTCGTGATGGTTGGAGTTTCCCGACATCATACGGGCGCCCATAGGATAAGCCATACCGAATTCGGCAGCAGCAGCAGCATCGGCTTCCCGAACTTCTGGGTGATTGGCTAAACCGAGGTAGTTATTCAAACTCCATACCAGGTGTTCCTTACCTCGAAAATTCATGTGAGGGGCAATTTCGCCTTCCAGTTTTGGGAACGCAAAATAACCATGAGCCATTTTCTGGTGTTGACCAATAGGGCCCATGTGTTTCTTTATCTTATCAAAAATATCCAATGTTGTGAATTGTTAAGTTTTTAATGAGAACAAATTTACGGTTTGACAGCCTATAAATCAATTAAAAAACTGTCATGAAACGCTTTTAAATTCAAAACCCCCTATTTGGGGGCTTTGAATTTTTAGTCTACATTATCGTGTAGGAAAGAATTATTAGGTCTAATTTCAGTAATTCCCTCTTCGGTTGATAGGGTGAAACGTGAAACCTGCGATTCTGAAGAATGAGGCACCTGATCTAAAGATAGCTGCTTGCGTTTGTAAGCAGGCTCATTTTCTAATTCTTGCAAACCATTGCTGGTTCTGAGTTTCATGCTCAGGTCCTTCAAACGCATGATGCGCTCTTTCGATTTTTTTAATTGTTCCTCTACAGAATCCTCTGTGTGAATGGTTTGCATCTGAATTTGAGGCATTTCCTCTTGTTCTGGTGCAGATGGAGCTGAAAACTCCAATTCAGTGCTTTCATTTTCAAGAGTTTGGCTTTGAAAAAGAACTGCGCTCTCCTCTTCTACCTTCATTTCGAATTCGAAAGGAGCAGACTGAATTTCGTTCAGCTCCATAGCTTCTGTTTGAGCTTCAAACAAGACCGGTTCGGCCAGGGGTTCCTCAAAATGAGTTTCCTGTACGTCCTCGTTTGCAATGGTATCCATCTCAGCAAACAGGTCTAATACGCTGGTTTTCAAAACCGGCTCTGTTAATTCTGCAGAGTCTTCTTTTTCTTCAATAAAAGAATTAACCAGCTCTACCGGTTTCACCAAAGGCGCAGCTTCTGTTTCGAAGAATGTTGTTTTTTGCTGATAATTACCTTTTTCTACCTGACGTTGTTCGCTGGTTTGAAAACCGGTTGCAATAATGGTTACGGAGAGTTTGTCACCAAGGGTATCGTCGGTACAATTACCCCAAATGAGGTCGGCCGCTAAGCCTGCTTCTTGTTGGATATAATCGGTGATCACAGAAACTTCATCCATGGTCACTTCTTTATCTCCCGAAGTAATATTTAATAAAATGTATCGAGCACCCTCTATCTCGTTATCCTCCAATAATGGAGAGCTCAATGCGCCTTCAACTGCCTTAAGTGCACGGTTTTCGCCTTCGGCAGCATGGCTACCCATGATGGATACCCCGCTATCTTTCATCACGGTACGCACATCTTTAAAGTCGACGTTGATATAGCCCGGAATGGTGATGATCTCAGCAATACCTTTGGCAGCAGTGGTTAAAATATCATCGGCCTGACCAAAAGCTGAACCAAGGGTCAAGTTGCCGAAGATCTCTCTTAGGCGATCGTTAGAGATCACCAGGAAAGAATCCACATATTTCTTAATTTCTTCTAAACCCTCTTCAGCTTGCATTTTACGACGCTTGCCCTCAAATGAAAACGGAGTGGTTACAATAGCTACTGTTAAGATGTCCATCTCCTTGGCCGCTTTTGCAATGATCGGACTGGCTCCGGTACCGGTACCACCCCCCATTCCAGCGGTAATGAACAACATCTTGGTATTACTACCCAACATCTGTTTGATGTCGTCGATATTTTCGATAGCAGAGTTTTTTCCAACTTCAGGTATCGAACCGGCACCCATTCCCTCGGTAAGACTGGCTCCCAACTGAACTTTATTTGGAATCGGACTTAATTCTAAGGCCTGTGCATCAGTATTACAAATGATGAAATCTACCCCGGTTATACCCTGGCGGTACATATGATTTACGGCATTACCGCCACCGCCGCCCACACCAATCACCTTAATGATAGATGATTTTTCTTTTAACATTTCAAACTGCATATCTATATTCTTTTGTATTTGTACTCTTTATAGATCATCTAAAAGGTAATACTAAGCATTTTTACAAAGTAGTTTTCCACACCCGTCCTAATTGTGGAAAAAGAGCTTTTGTGTTGAAAATTACTACAAGTAATCTTCGTCCTTAATATCGTCTTTGATGAATTCCTTGCCTTTTTTGAGGAGTTTATCAAACAAGCCGAAACCTGTTTTTTCTTCCTCTATCATCCTCGGCTTTTCTTCTTTTACATCGCCATCTTGCTTCTCCAATATTTCTTCGGTCGATTGGATTCCTTTGATCAATAAACCGATACTGGTAGCATACATCGGGCTCTTCAGTTCGTCATAAGTTCCTTTTGGTAAAACCTCATTTTTAGCCAGGTGTTCATTTGGATAACCCACACGGCAATCTAAACCGGTTACATACTCCACCAGTTGCGGTAAATGCTTCAATTGTGCACCCCCACCGGTGATGATGATTCCTGCAATTAGTTTTTTCTCATATCCGGATGATTTGATCTCATAATAAACGTGCTCAATGATCTCTTCCATACGAGCCTGGATCACATAGGCCAGATTTTTTGCCGAGATTTCTTTCGGCTCTCTGCCCTTTAAACCAGGAACACAAATGATTTCATTGTCTTTGTTTTCTTCCGCAAGAGCCGAGCCAAAGCGGGTCTTGAGCAATTCAGCCTGATTGCGCATTACCGAGCAGCCTTCTCTGATATCTTCAGTTACGCTGTTTCCACCAAAAGGAATAACGGCCGTATGACGGATAATGCCCTCATGGAAAATGGCAATATCTGTGGTGCCGCCACCAATATCAACTAGAACTACACCGGCTTCTTTTTCTTCATCGCTCAATACCGCTTCTGAAGAAGCCAAAGGCTCCAGAATGAGGTCATCGGCCTCTAAACCGCCATTATTTACACATTTAATGATGTTTCTAACCGCACTTACATGTCCGGAGATGATGTGAAAATTGGCTTCTAAACGTACACCGGCCATCCCGATCGGGTCTTTAATGCCCGGCTCATTATCAACAGTAAATTCTTGAGGCAACACATGAATGATTTCCTCACCCGGAGGCATCAGCAGTTTATACATATCGGCAACCAACTTGTCGATATCGGTTTTCTGAATTTCAGTATTCAGGTCTTTACGGGTAAGGATACCGCGATGCTGCAAACTTTTAATGTGCTGACCAGCAATTCCAACATTTACCACTTTGATGTCTACATTAGATTGCGTGCTGGCATCTTCCACTGCAGATACAATTCCTTGTACCGTTTTTTGGATGTTTGAGACTACCCCACGGGTCACTCCTGCCGACTCGGCTTTACCGATACCTAGAACTTCGATTTTACCATACTCGCTACGGCGACCTACGATGGCACAAATCTTAGTGGTACCGATGTCTAATCCAACAACAATCGGTGAATTTTTGGCTGATGTAAGATTTTTTTCCATGATGTTAACTATATTAATTTTTTACTGTTGCTTGTACTGTTTTTACTGAATCGGTGCTGGTGGAGTCTGCGGAACTTGCTGTTGCGATCAGCTCAGGCTGCATTCCACTTTTTTTACAAACTATCTGATTCAAATATTTTAAGTTGATGGTTTTGTAAGTATTCCAGCCAATTTTCGGCATGGCTCGTTTATAAAAAATGAGCAAATTCTTGAATTTACGCTCTAATGAATCTGCATTTCCGATGATAATTTGATGATCGCCTATGCGGGTAGCCATTTGGATCTCCTGCTTGGCATTTACATAGATCTGGTCGATCTGGTGATTCCAAAGTGTATCCTGTTGAATGAATCGGGCAGTTTTGAAGAGTTCTCTACCTATCGGCGTTTTTAACCCACTCACCCTGCTTTCCAAGTCTTCGGTAATGAAACCATTCGCCACCAAAACATTGGCGGTAAAATTGGGACTTACCGGAATTTTCAAGCCATCAGCATCTACATAAAAATCCTGATTCTTTGAATTGATGATTCTCAAAACCGGTTCTCGCTGTTTAATTCTCACCCAGATCACACCATCCATATCGGCATATACTTTGGCCGATTTGATATAGGGATTCATTTTAAGTGCTTTCTCCAACTCATGCATGTTAATGGAACGGAGCGACTGACCAATCAGCTGGCCACCGCTATTCAATAAGATCCGATCTACTTCTCTGCGGTTCACAAAAGTTTGATTTCCCGGTATGAATACTTTGATCTGCTGGCATTGCTGGGTACGCTTCTCCCGCTCGATAAAGCTCATCGATACTACCAAACCTGAGAGTGTGATCACCCAAGCCAAGCCAATGAATATTCCTTTCCAGTTAATCCGCTTAATCATTTTTCAAGAGGTGTTTAAGAGGTTCAACCAAAGTGTCAATATCACCAGCACCCACCGTGAGCAACAATTCGGGTTGTTCATTTTTGACCCGCTCGAGCACTTGCTGCTTAGTAAGTAGTTGATGATTTTTCATCGACATTTTTTTCAAGATCATTTCAGAATGCACACCCTCCATAGGCAGCTCACGTGCAGGGTAAATATCCAGCATCCACAATTCATCGCTCATGCTGAGTGCTTCGGCAAATCCGTCGGCAAAATCGCGTGTACGGCTAAATAGATGTGGCTGAAATACCGTTGTTAACTTACGATTCGGGTATAAGGTCTTTACAGCGGTGAAACAGGCTTTTAATTCTTCCGGATGGTGCGCATAATCATCGATATAAATGTGATTTTCGGACTTCACAATGTATTCGAAACGTCTTTTCACTCCTTTAAAGTTAGCCAGTGCAGCCTTGATCTTTTCGGCTGGTACATGCAATATTAAAGCTGCCTGAATAGCTGCCAGGGCATTTTCAATGTTATGTCTGCCGGGTAATGCCAATTTTATTGCAGGAATTTTAAATTCTTCAGAGATGAAATCGAAAACAAATTCACCATCCTCTATGCGTACCTTTTCGGCTCTGATTGCTGCCGGGCTTTCCACCGCATAGGTAACTCCATCTTCTAAGGCTAAGCCCGCTCGATGAATGAGCTGTCCGCCTCTCTTAATTTGAGCCGCAAAAAGCTGGAAAGAACTAGTTAAATGAGCCGGATCGCCGTAAATATCTAGATGATCGGCATCCATCGAAGTTACAATGGCAATATCCGGGTGGAGCGTAAGGAAGGAACGATCATATTCATCGGCTTCAACCACCATCACCTGGTTGGTGCCAAACAAAACATTGCTGTCGTAATTACTCGCTATCCCACCCAAAAAAGCAGAGCAATCATTGCCAGAATCTTTCAAAATATGGGCTACCATACTGGAAGTAGTGGTTTTACCATGAGTTCCTGCAATTGCGATGCAAAACATTCCCTTACTCAGGATACCCAAAACTTCTGATCGTTTTTTGAGCGTAAACCCTTGATCGATGAAATAATTGAGTATGGCCGAATCTTTCGAAATGGCCGGCGTATATACAATCAGTGTTTGCTCATCGTTTTCCTGAAAAGCGAAAGGCAAATAATCCGGATCATCGTTAAAAATAATCGCGATACCTTCGTTCATGAGGCTGGCTGTCAAAGCAGTTTCGGTGCGGTCGTAACCACAAACAATCACGCCTCTTTTATGGAAATAACGGGCAATGCCGCTCATGCCAATCCCGCCGATACCAATAAAATAAACCCGTTTAATATGCCCTAGTTCCATTGGCCTCCTTTCTTTTCCATCAAACGGAAAATCTCTTTTGCAATTACTTCATCCGCATCGCGGATGGCCAATTTTGCAATATTGCTGCTGAGTTCTTTAGCTTGTTTCTCATCTTTTAATAGGCTGAGTACTGCAGGAACTAAATCTTCTACCGCATCGGCATCCTTAATTAGAATCGCTGCTTTTTTACTGCTCAGCGATAAAGCATTTTTTGTCTGATGATCTTCTGCCACATTTGGAGAAGGCACCAAAATGACTGGTTTACCAACCACACAAAGTTCTGCGATGGTTCCGGCACCTGCTCTGGAAATGATCACATCGGCCATGGCATAGGCCAAGTCCATGCGGTTTAAAAACTCTAATATTTTTACAGACGGCACCAGCTGATTATCCAATTCTTGAAGAACTGCCCGGTAATAATGTTTACCAGTTTGCCAGATGACTTGCACATCGGCATCGATCAATTTCTTGATATCTTTTTTGATCGCTTTGTTTAAAGTGCCGGCTCCTAAACTTCCTCCAGTTATCAAAACCGTCTTTTTATCGAGCGAGAGTCCGAAAATTTCGGCAGCTTCACTGCGCTTCCCTTCAATGGCTACTGATTCTTTACGAATTGGATTACCTGTAAATAATAGTTTATCCTGAGGGAAGTAGGCTTCCATACCGTCAAAAGCCACACAAATTTTATCTGCCTTTTTTGCCAGCCATTTATTGGTTAAACCAGCATAAGAATTTTGCTCCTGGATCAAGTAAGGCACCTTTAAATCGGCGGCTGCAAAGAGCAAGGGGCCCGAAGCATAACCGCCTACTCCCACCGCAACATCCGGCTTAAATGTTTTGAGGATGCTACGTGCTTTCAACAAACTTTTAATCAGCTTGAAAGGTAAAGCCAGGTTTTTCATCAACGATTTTCTCTGAATTCCCTGAATGTCTAAACCAATAATTTGGTAACCCGCAGCAGGCACTTTCTCCATCTCCATCCTACCTAAGGCGCCCACAAAAAGAATCTCCACTTGCTGGTCGAGGCGCTGCAAAGCCTTGGCAATAGCCAATGCCGGGAAAATGTGTCCCCCGGTTCCTCCGCCGCTGATGATGACTCTTTTAGACATGTTATACTTCGCCGATGATTACTTTTTTTCGTTCTTTTTCTTTGTTTTCTTCCACATCACGACTTACACTCAAAATAATTCCGAATGCAATGCTGGTAAAAAGGATGGAAGTTCCACCCATGCTCACCAATGGCAATGGCACACCCGTTACAGGACCAAGTCCCACCGCTACCGCCATATTTGCAAATGCTTGAATGGTTAAACTAAAACTCAAACCGGCTGCCAATAAGGCGCCAAATGCCTTGGGACTGTAGGTTACAATGAGTACACATCGGTATAAAAAAACCAAATAGAGAATTAATAAGGTCACACCACCTATTAAGCCATACTCCTCAATAATGAGGGCGTAAACAAAATCTGAATAAGGGTGTGGTAGATAATTACGCTGGGTGCTGTTGCCAGGTCCTTTACCAAATAAACCTCCGGTAGCCACCGCAATTTTTGCCTGATTTGCCTGAAATGATTTATCTGGATCAACTTTCTCAGGATGCATGAAAGTCTGCAAACGGGAAATATAGGTCTGCCTGCGCGGACCTAGGAAAATCACCGCAGTCAATAATAAAAGTCCCGCCAAACAAACAATACTGATTTGTTTGATACTGATCCGCCCCATGATGAGCAGCAAAATACTTACTCCAAAAAGCATAATCGCCGTAGAAAGGTTGGCCAGAGCGATGAGTATAAATACCGCACAAACCGAACCCATGATCGGGATGAATGCTTTTTTTACATCCTTTATATTTTCTTGTTTCCTAGTAAGTGTTCTGGCCAAGAAGGTAATGAGCGCTAATTTGGCCAAATCTGAGGTCTGAAACGTTTGGTTAATGATCGGGATGGTAACCCACCTGCTTGCATCATTCACATTTGCCCCAAACAAAAGCGTATATAACAATAATGGGATGGTAACAACCATCAATAATTTAGAAATGCCTGCATAATGACGATAATCGAGCAAATGCGAAAAATACATCAAGGCAATACCACCCACAATAAAAATGAGGTGTTTAATCAAATAAGCTTCACTACCTACCCCCTTTTTGTAGGCAATGGTACCCGTAGCACTATAAACGGCCATCAAAGACCAGATGGACAAAAGGATTACGATGATCCAGATCCAACGATCTCCTTTGGTTTTATTGAATATTCTTTCCATTTGATAGTACCTGATTGGTCTTATAATTCCTTAACCGCTTTCTTGAACTGTTGGCCTCTGTCTTCATAATTTTTGAACAGATCGAAGCTGGCACAAGCAGGTGAAAGCAAAACGGTATCGCCTTTCTTTGCTAAATGATAGGCTACTTGAACTGCTTCTTCCGCAGTGAAAGTGTTTACAATCACTTCTACATCATCTTCAAAAGCTTCATGAATGCGATGGTTGTCTTTGCCAAGGCAAACAATGGCTTTAACCTTCGACTTCACCAAATCTCTCAACATCTGGTAGTCGTTGCCTTTGTCCACACCGCCCATGATCAGCACCACGTCTGTGTTCATACTTTCGAGGGCATACCAGGTAGAGTTCACATTGGTGGCTTTAGAATCGTTGATAAATTCGATGCCAGAAATGCGGGCTACATGCTCCAAACGGTGTTCGATATTGGTGAAATTGCCCATGCTTTCGCGGATGGACTCATTTCTTAATTCGAGCACTTTAGCCACGATACCCGAGGCCATAGANTTGTAAATGTTGTGCTTGCCTTGTAGGGCTAATTCGTCAATTAACATATGTAAGGGGTTTTGTTGTTCTTGATTTAAATCGATGATCATTTCTTCACCACTCAGGTATGCACCTGGCAACTGAGTATGAAGGATTGAAAAAGGATAAAGCTTTGCTTTCGATGGATGACGAGGAAGACCCTTCAGGGTTTCTGCATCATCGGCGCAATAAATAAACACGTCTGCTGGTGTTTGATTCTGGATGATCCGGAATTTAGAATTCACATAATTATCCATTTGGTATTCATATCGATCTAAATGATCGGGAGTAATATTCAATAGGACGGCAATGTTCGCTTTGAACTCATACATATTATCCAGCATAAAACTGCTGATTTCTAATACGTAATAGTCATACGATTGATCGGCCACCTGTTTGGCAAAACTCTGACCAATGTTTCCGGCCAAACCGACTTTTAACCCGGCGTTTTTTAGAATGTGATAAGTCAACATGGTGGTGGTAGACTTACCATTGGAGCCCGTAATCGCAATGAGTTGAGCATTAGTGTAACGAGCTGCAAACTCGATCTCAGAAATGATCGGAATCTGTTTTTCAATTAATTTTTTAATAATTGGAGTCTTGTCTGGTATGCCGGGGCTTTTTACCACTTCCTGCGCCTTCAAAATCAGCTCTTCAGTATGTTGATGCTCTTCAAAGGGGATATCCAATCGCTCTAATTCTTGTTTATAAGCATCTGCAATCGCTCCAAAATCAGACACAAAAACCTCATAACCCTTCTTCTGGGCAAGATATGCCGCACCCACCCCGCTCTCGCCGGCGCCCAAAATCACGATATAGGATTTGATACTCATTAACGTAGCTTGAGGGTTACAATGGTTAAAATGGCTAATAGGATACCCATGATCCAGAAACGGGTCACAATTTTTGCTTCATGGTATCCTTTTTTCTGGTAGTGGTGGTGTAAAGGCGACATCAGGAAAACCCTACGACCTTCTCCATATTTCTTCTTGGTGTATTTAAACCAGCTCACCTGGATGATCACCGACAGATTTTCAATCAGGAAGATCCCGCATAAAACTGGAATGAGTAATTCTTTGCGAATCATGATGGCAAATGCAGCGATGATGCCACCGATCGCTAAACTTCCGGTATCGCCCATAAAAACTTGTGCCGGATAAGAGTTGTACCATAAAAAGCCCACACAAGCCCCCACAAAAGCACCGGCAAAAATTACCAGCTCGCCCGAATTGGGGATGTACATGATATTGAGATAATCGGCAATGATGGTGTTACCCGAAACATAGGCCAAAACAGCCAGGGTAATGCCCACAATGGCAGAAGTTCCGGTGGCCAAACCGTCGATGCCATCCGTGATATTCGCTCCATTTGAAACCGCAGTGATGATGACAATTACAAAAATCATAAACACCAGCAATGCGTACTGCTCATAACCTTCACCCAAAAACTTCAGCACTTTGGCATAGTCGAATTCGTTGTTTTTGTAGAATGGCACATTGGTCACCGTCGATTTTACATCCTGGGTGTAATAAACTTGATTGTCGATGCGATGCTCTTGTATTTGAGCTGTAGGGTTTGCTGGTTTTGCTACCTGCTCTCTCACCACAATATCTGGATGGAAGTACATGGTCCAACCGATGATGAGTGCTAAACCCACCTGACCCATGATCTTAAAGCGGCCTGCAAGACCTTCTTTATCTTTTTTAAATACCTTGATGTAGTCGTCTAAAAAGCCGATGGCACCCATCCAAACGGTGGTGATCAGCATGAGGATGATGTAGATATTATCTAGTTTGGCTAAAAGTAAGGTAGGCACCAGAATACCTAGTAGGATGATGATTCCACCCATCGTAGGCGTTCCTTGCTTTTCAATCTGACCATCTAATCCTAAATTTCTCACGGTTTCACCAACCTGTTTGGCTCTTAAAATATTAATCAAACGGCTACCATAAACCGTGGTGATCAATAGCGATAAGATCACCGCCATGCCGGTTCTGAAAGAGATGTACTGAAACAAGCCCGCTCCGGGGAAATCGTAAATTTTATCTAACCAGGTGAATAAATAATGTAACATCAGTTGATCAGGTTTAAGGTTTCAGATAAAATGGCTTTATCGTCAAATGGATATTTTACACCGTTTACTTCCTGGTATTTCTCATGCCCCTTGCCGGCCAATAGAATGATATCGCCGGGTTTAGCTAAATGACAGGCGGTTTTAATTGCTTCTTTACGATCGCTGATGGCGATGGTTTTTTTACGATGACTTGGACCCACTCCCGCTTCCATTTCGCGAATGATTTGCTCAGGATCTTCCGTACGTGGATTGTCTGAAGTGAGGATCACTTTATCACTTCCTTCGCAAGCGACTTGGGCCATAATGGGGCGTTTGGTTTTGTCTCTGTCGCCGCCGCAACCAATAATGGTGATTACTTGTTCATTCCCTTTTCTGATGTCGCGGATGGTATTCAAAACATTCAATACGGCATCAGGCGTGTGGGCATAATCTACAATACCAATCACTCCCTGATCGGAGATCAAATAATCAAAACGACCTTCAGCACCAGTTAAGCGGCTCAATGAGGTCAGCACTTTCAATTTATCCTGATCGAGGAGCATTGCGGTTGCATAAACAGCCAGCAGGTTATAGGCATTAAAACTGCCCACCATTTTAAACCAAACTTCCTCGTTATCGATATTTAAAAGCAAACCATTGAACTGGTTTTCTATCACCTTGGCCTTGTAATCGGCCATGTGTCTTAAGCTGTATGTTTTTTGGTGAGCCCTGGTATTTTGCATCATCACCAAACCATTCTTATCATCGGCATTGGTGAGGGCGAAAGCGGTAGATGGGAGTTCATCAAAAAATTGCTTCTTGGCTTTTAAGTAGGCCTCGAAGGTTTTATGAAAATCTAAATGATCGTGAGTTATGTTACTAAATACTCCACCAGCATATTCCAGACCAGCAATTCGGTATTGTGCAATGGCATGTGAACTCACTTCCATGAAACAATAATCACAGCCGGCTGCCACCATTTGACTCAACAACTGATTCAAAGTGATCGGGTCGGGAGTGGTATGGGTAGAGGGTATAATTTCTTGATTGATCTGATTTTGTACAGTGGAGATCAGTCCGGTTTTATAACCCAGATCCACGAATAACTGGAACAATAAGGTGGCCGTGGTGGTTTTACCATTGGTACCTGTAATGCCGACTAATTTTAAAGCTTTAGAAGGATGATCGTAAAAATTAGCCGCAATAATACCCAGGGCTTTTGCAGAATTTTCTACTTTAATGTAATGGATTCCCCCTTGGATTTCTGCTGGAAGTTTTTCGCAAACAATGGCATTTGCACCCAGTTCAATGGCTTTATTGATGTATTGATGACCATCAGAAACTGTTCCTTCAATGGCAACGAACAGCGTTCCTGGTTTCACCAATCGGGAATCGAAAGCCAATGCTTCTACTTCAGCATGGGTAGATCCGATTACCTGCTGAAGCGAAACGCCGTACAATATGTCCTTCAAAGTCTTCATTTAATTCAGATCTAAAACCACCGGATAACCTTTCGCCACCCTACTGCCTGCGGGCACCGACTGTCGCATTACTTTACCACTTCCTTTTGGCACTGCCCTCATTCCTGCATTGCCCAATAAATACATCGCATCTTTCAAGCCCATACCGGTCACGTTTGGTACAAAACCTTCACGGTAATTGAAAACAGGTTTATTTTTATTACTATCGCTGGCGCTGATGCCTAAAGATTTTGCCGCCAATTGGGTAGTTTTAGGATCTCCAGGCTTGGCATTGGGTTTATTTTGACCGGCAAAGCGTAATTGCTGGATGTTATTGAACATTTGAGCGTCGCTGGCATACACTTTATCAGCTACTTCACGAAATACCGGACCAGCCACCAAGGCTGCATAATAAGCGCCCTTCGGATCGTTCAGCACCACAATCATGGAATATTTAGGTTTATCTGCGGGAAAATAACCGCAAAAAGAAGCTTGATAGGAACGCTTACCTTTGTAGCCTTTTGCACCATCGGCAACCTGAGCGGTACCGGTTTTGCCTGCTACTTTATAGTATGGGTTTTTAATCACGTCCTTACCTGTTCCAATCTCTACCACTCCCTCCATCATTTTACGAATTTTGCCCAAAGTGGCGTCAGAACACACCTTCTCGTTAATGACCCTGGCTTGAAAAGTTTCAACTGTTTTGCCCAAACTCTTGATCTCCCGAACAAAAACCGGAGCAATCATTTTACCATTGTTGGCAACCGAATTGTAGAAGGTGAGCATTTGCAACGGCGTGATGCGCATCTCATAACCATAAGCCATCTGAGGCAGGGTGAGGTCGCTCCAGCTTTTGGAAGATGGATTTTTGATCAATGGTGTAGCTTCTCCAGGGATTTGGAGGCCCAATTTTTTATTCAATCCAAAACTGTAAAGTAGATCGGTGTATCTTTTAGGATCGTTATGGTAATTGGTCTCTATCAATTTAGCAATGGCCACGTTGGATGAAACCTCAAATGCATGTTTCACACTGATATTACCCAAACCGCCATGCGATTCCTTGATGGTATGGCTGTGAATATTGTATTTGCCGTCACCGGTTACCACTACTGTATTGGTATCCACTTTTTTATCTTCCAGCAAGGCCATGTACGAAGCTAACTTGAAGGTGGAACCCGGATCTAAGCTTTCGTTGATGGCATAATTGAATTTCTCCTTGTAAACCCCCTCTTCGCCATCCCTGGTATAATTGGCAATGGCACGAATCTCCCCGGTGGCCACTTCCATCAATATCACACAACCGTGGTGCGCCTGACTTTTGATGAGCTGCTTGAGCAGGGCACGCTGAGCCACATCCTGAATATTAATATCGATGGTAGAGATGATATCTGCACCCGGTTTAGGTGAGATCTCTTCATCTTTGTTCACCGGAATCCAGTAGCCTCCAGCAATGCGTTGCATCAATCTGCGTCCCGATTCCCCATCAATATAATTGCTGTAAGCTCCTTCCAGGCCTACCGGCTGAACATTCTCATTTTTGTAACCAATGGTACGGGCAGCCAGGGCTTTAAATGGCAAGATTCTTTTGTTTTTCTGTACCGCAATCAGGCCACCGGTATTTTTACCTTTATTAAATACCGGGAATTTTCTGATTTCCAGCAGGTCTTTGTGCGATACATTTCGTTTGATCAATAAATAACGATTCTTCTCCTTGCGGGCATCCCTCAAAAATCTGGAGTATTGCTCGGTTGTTTTATCTCCAAAAAAGGAAGCTAAACTGTAAGCCAATGAATCAACTTTCTCTTCAAAAGCATCTTCTTGCTCAATGGAGCCGGCCATGATATCCATCCTGATATCATATTCAGGTACCGAAGTAGCTAATAAGCTGCCATCCACCGAATAAATATTTCCTCTGGCGGCCTCTACTTTCACAAATTTGGTGGAAATGCTATCGGCCATTTTGCGCCATTTTTTACCTTCCACCACCTGTACATGGAAAAGTTTAAATAGCACCGCAAAGGCAAATAATACAATCAGCCCAAAAGCGAAATAAACGCGAATCAATATATCAGTTCTGATATTCATCTGCGGGTACCATAATTTTTTTTGGTGGCTCAACTGGCTCAATCAAACCTAAAGTATCGGCTTCTTTTGCCACTTCGGTTTTAGTGCTTCTGAGCATTAAATCTGCTTTTAGCAATTTATAATCTGCACTCAATTCCACCACCTCTCTTCTCATTTTATCAATGTCTCTGATGTTGTTTTCGGCAAAGTGACGGTTCCCGATGTACACCATCCCTAGAAAAGCCAAAAACAAAATGAAGGGCAACATTTCGGTGGCCGCTTCTTTAGAAACCACGCCTTCGGTAAACAGGATGGTGAAGAAATTACGTGGCAATTCGGCCTTTGGCTCCTCTACAGGTGCCTCAGCAGAAGCGATTTCCACTTCCTCTACTTCAATGATCTCGTTTCTAAAGCGATTCGTCATTTTAATTTTTTACTGCGATGCGCAACTTGGCACTGCGGGCCCGGTTGTTCATCTGTATTTCTTCATCCGTTGCGGTGACCGCCTTGCGATTAACTGCACTAAGCGGCTTTAGTTCGTTTCCAAAAAAATCCTTCTCCACCTCTCCTTTAAACTTGCCTTTGGCAATGAAATTCTTCACCAATCGATCTTCGAGAGAATGGTAAGACATCACCACCAAACGGCCACCCGACTTGAGCACCTCTACCGATTGCTCTAAAAATTCCTGTAAAGCCTCCAGTTCCTGATTTACTTCAATGCGTAAAGCCTGGAATACCTGGGCCAGGTATTTGTTTTCTTTTCCTTTCGGAATGAGTTTGCTGATCACTTGCTTAAACTCTTGCACGGTAGCTATCGGCTGATTTAAGCGGGCAATAACAATTGTTTTGGCCAGCGATTTGGCATTTTGAATTTCCCCGTAAATGCCAAAAATTTTATGCAAAGTTTCTTCAGGATAGCTGTTCAGGACTTCTTTCGCTGTTAAAGCAGCTGTGCGATCCATGCGCATGTCCAGATCAGCATCAAAGCGAATGGAAAAACCGCGATCGGCCTGATCGAACTGGTGAGAAGAAACCCCCAGATCAGCCAATATGCCATCTGCAGGAATTGCACCATGCAAACGGCAGTAATTTTTCAAATACCTGAAATTTTGATCGATGAACGTGAAACGTTCATCGGCAGGAATATTTTGCTGTGCATCTGCATCCTGATCAAAGGCCAACAAACGACCTTTAGGACCCAGCTGTTTCAAGATTGCTTTAGAATGACCACCACCCCCGAAGGTAACATCCACATAAACGCCGTCGGGCTTAATTGCCAAACCTTCGAGGCATTCCTGCAACATCACCGGAACGTGGTAATCAGTCATTGGCGTTCCTCCTGGCAGCATTGCCCATTACTTCTTCGGCCAGGTTGGCGAAGTTTTCTGGTTCGTTATCTAATTGCGAATCGTAGGCATCTTTGGCCCAGATTTCTATTTTATTAAATTGACAAGAAAGTACCACCTCTCCGGCAATTCCGGCATATTCCAGTAATGATTTTGGTAAGAGCACCCGGTTGGCTGCATCGAGTGTTAACTCGGAAGCCCCACGAGTAAAGTAGCGAATGAACTCACGGGTTTTCTTCTCGTAGGTATTAAGCTTCGACAACTCATCCACGATCGCCTCCCACTCTTTGCGGGTATAAACCACCAAATGTTTTTCAAAACCACGGTTCACTACCAAGCCTTCACGCTCTGCTTCAGGCAATTGCTTTTTCAAGCCAGCAGGAATCATTAGCCTTCCCTTGGCATCGAGTTTACAATCAAATTCCCCTAAAAAATGCGCCATTGTGCTTTTTGTGGTTTTATTCAACAGTAAAAATAGGGAGATTCTCCACTTTTTACCACAATCTCCCACAAAAAAGTTTTCCACACTCTTTTTTTCCCACTTGAGCCAAAAATATACGACAGAATCCCTTTGAAAAACAATTGTACTCCAAACCCAGCATTGACCGATTGGCTAGAATAACCGTCAATTTTAATGCCTATAAAACAATTAGCCCTATAAATTGTTACTCCTAAGAAATAAATTATTTAGATATGAAAACCATTATTACAACGGGGATTACAGTTCTTGTTTTAGGACTATACCCTACGAAAAACATTCATGCACAAAAAGTTTATGTGGCGGGAGGTGCTCACAATAGTCGCGGAAAATTAGTGGCAAAAATATGGAGAAATGGTGCTGCGATGAGGCCAGCACTATCAACAGGCAGGTATGATGCAAATGCAACCTGGCTTGCACTTTCTGGCAATCATATTTATGCAATTGGCAATGAGAAGAATGCCAATGGAAAATTAGTTGCTAAAGTTTGGAAAGATGGAGTCCAAATTAATACTCTTAGTAATGGCACCACTGACACTTATGCCCAAGCCATTTTCATTTCACCAGATCAGCATGTGTATGTTGCCGGATATGAGGAGATTGCTAATGGCAAAACGGTGGCGAAAGTCTGGAAAGACGGAGTACTACTATATAAACTCAACGATGGAACATTCGATGCCTGTGCAATGGGTTTGGGAATGTTGGGAGATGTAATTTACATATCCGGATATGCAGAGGGAGCTAACGGAAAGACGGTGGCCAGAATATGGAAAGGAAAGGAAGTATGGGCTGATTTGACCGATGGTTTAAAAGATGCGTATGCATACGGGCTAACGGTTTTTAATCAGGATATTTATGTTGCAGGCTCGGAATATAGCACTAATGGCAATACGGTAGCAAAAGTTTGGAAAAACAAAAATACAGCAATTAATTTAACCGACGGATCGAAAAATGCGGAAGTATACTTTTTAGCAGCATCTGACCATGGTGTTTATACTGCTGGCTTCCAGGAGAACCAAAATGGAATTTTTGTAGCAACGGTTTGGAAGAACAGCACTCCGCAGAGCTTAAGCGATGGAACACATGATGCCATTGCACGCTGTGTAGCTCTATGGAGAAATGATATATACGTAGTTGGCTCTGAGGAAAGACAACAAGGGGTTGGAGTAGCAAAAGTATGGAAAAACGGTTCTGTACTGGCTCCCAGTTTAGGCAATGGCAAATACGAATCTATAGCCAATTACATCTGTTTGAAAAACTAGGACTAACTCCATCGTATAGCCAAATATGATTATTTGAGTCTTACCCTATCAATTAGGCCCTTCGTGAATCATTCGTACGGCCTAATTGATTTTTTAATCATTGATGGCCTTTACACCCGGCAAGACCTTGCCTTCCATGTATTCCAGTAGAGCACCACCACCTGTTGATACATAGCTGACCTGCTCGGTCAAATTGAATTTGGAAACCGCAGCGGCAGAATCACCACCACCAATGAGCGAAAAAGCGCCATTTTTGGTGGCTTCCACCACTGCCAAGGCGATGGCATGGGTTCCCTTTTCGAAGGTTTCCATTTCAAAAACGCCCATGGGGCCATTCCATAATAAAGTTTTAGAGTTCTTCACCACTTCAGCAAATAGTTCGCGGGTTTTGGGGCCGATATCTAAGCCCATCCACTCAGCAGGAATTTCTGAAGTAGACGCAATATCCGTTCTAGCATCGTTAGCAAAGGCATCAGCAATGATCGTATCAACCGGTAGGTATAAATTCACGCCCTTGTCTTTAGCTTTTTTAATCAGGCTCAAAGCCAAATCCAGTTTGTCATCTTCGCAAATGGATTTACCAATTTGGCCACCTTGTGCCTTGGCAAAGGTATAGGCCATTCCTCCGCCAATGATCAGATTATCTACCTTGCCCAACAGCTGCTCAATCAATTCGATTTTATCAGAAACTTTAGCGCCTCCCATAATAGCTGTAAACGGACGCTCGGCATGGTTCAACACTTTTTCGGCATTGGCCAATTCGCCGGCCATTAAATAGCCAAAGTATTTTGCCTGAGGGAAAAACTGAGCAATCACTGCTGTTGAGGCATGGGCACGGTGAGCTGTCCCAAAGGCATCGTTCACATATACGTCGCCCAAACTGGCCAACTTTTCAGCGAAAGCAAGATCTCCTTTTTCTTCTTCTTTATAAAAACGTAGGTTTTCAAGCAGAAGCACCTCTCCAGACTGCAAAGCTGAGGCCTTATCCACTGCTTCCTGACCAATACAGTCATTAGCAAACTGCACGGAACGGGCTAACACACTTGAGAGATGGTCAACTATATGTTTTAAAGAATATTTATCTGTTGGACCCTCTTTAGGGCGCCCCAAGTGAGACATCAGAATCACACTCCCGCCATCTTTCAAAATTTTATTAATGGTGGTTAAGGCCCCCTGAATCCGGTTATCGTCGGTGATTTGGTAGTGCTCATCCAGTGGCACATTAAAATCTACCCTAATGAGGGCTTTTTTATTAGAAAAATTAAGTTGATCTATCGTTTTCATGTATGCTGTTTTCGAAAACGAAGGTAAGAAAAATGCCGTTATTGTATTTTGAGATACATGGCTTTATGGGGACCTATCTCTGGAAATTCGAATTCTTCAGAAATAAACTCAAAACCTAAACTTTGGTAAAACCGATACGCTTTTTTACGAGCATTGCACCAAAGATAATTGGCACCGCGGCCCCGAAGGTAAACAATCGCAAAATTAAGTAGTTGATTGCCGATACCCTTGCCCTGCCAGTCGGGATGGGTAGCCATGCCGCGAAGCTTGTAAGCATTTCCAGAAAAACCTTCTTTCTCTTTGTGATAAAAACTGGCCACACAAATTAGCTCACCATCTTTCTCAAACCCCAAATGAAAGGAATCAGACTCATTATCGCCAGGAAAAACACAATCGATCTCGGGTTTACCATTCCTCAAAACGAGCGAACGAAGGGGCAATACTTGAGAAGGCTTGATAAAACGGGTCATTATTTTAGTCGGGAAATACGGTGGGCCAGTTCGGCCAGTCGGTTAGCATAACCAGATTCATTATCGTACCAACCCACCACTTTCACCAATCCGCCAACTACCGAGGTGAGCTGTGCATCAAATACACAAGAATGCGGATTATCCAAAATGTCTACAGACACAATAGGTTCTTCAGTATAATGCAAAATTCCTTTGAGCTCATTTTCAGCAGCTTTTTTAAATGCTGCATTGATCTCTGCCAGGCTGACCGATTTACTCAAAGTACAGGTGAAATCTGTTAAGGAACCGTTGAGCACCGGTACCCGGATTCCTGCTCCACCCAGTTTGCCTTCCAAATGAGGAAAAATGGCGGTAATGGCCTTGGCAGCACCGGTACTGGTTGGTATGATGGATGCTGATGCAGCCCGGGCCCTGCGTAAATCCTTGTGCGGGGCGTCATGCAGATTCTGGTCGCCGGTCATGGAGTGGACGGTAGTAATAGATCCATCAACAATCCCCCATAATTCATCCAGCACTTTCACCATGGGTGCCACATTATTAGTGGTACAAGAGGCATTTGACAGAATCGGCGACCTGAGATCAATTTGCTGATCATTCACACCCAATACAACGGTTGGCACTTCTTTATCTGCAGATGGGGCAGAAATGATCACCTGTTTTGCGCCTGCAATCAGGTGTTGGCTGGCTCCTTCTTTTGAGGTGAAACGTCCTGTAGATTCGATTACTAAATTGATATCAAGCTCTTTCCAAGGCAAATTTTTCGGCTCTTTTTCGGCAAAAACCTGGATAGCTTTTCCGTCAACAATTAAAGTATCGGAAGTGGCGCTTACTTGGCCCGGATAGCCACGATGGACAGAGTCGTACTTAAAAAGATGAGCCAAGGAAGCTGTATCACCTAAATCATTGATGGCAATTACTTCTAAGCCTGCTTTTTGAAGCAAGGCACGAAGACTGATCCGCCCAATACGTCCGAAACCGTTGATAGCAATTCTCACGATGCAAATTTAGTGCAATTATTCTTCGGAATCAGTATTGATCGCCGTCCAAATTAGATCTTTAAGTTCCAACAGTCCCTTTTGTGCTACCGAAGAAATGAAAACAAATGGAATTTTAGGGAGGTCTTTCCTTATTTCTTCCATCAACTCTTCATCCAGCATATCTGATTTGGTAATAGCCAAAACCCGGGGTTTATGCATTAACTCAGGGTTATAGGCTTCTAACTCTTTCAGTAATATTTGATATTCTTCCTGCAGGGTACGGCTGGTATCAGCTGGTACCATAAATAACAGTACAGAATTTCGTTCGATGTGGCGCAAGAAACGGAAGCCCAAGCCTTTGCCTTTGGATGCACCTTCGATGATTCCGGGAATATCGGCCATGATAAATGATTTATTATCACGGTAGGAAACGATACCCAGATTGGGCACCAGGGTGGTGAAAGCATAATCGGCTATTTCGGGTTTTGCCGCTGAAACAACGGACAATAAAGTCGATTTACCAGCATTTGGGAAGCCCACCAAACCCACATCTGCTAAAACTTTCAATTCTAAAATCATCCACTCCTCCAAACCAGGTTCCCCGGGCTGGGCAAATCGCGGTGTCTGCTGTGTGGACGACTTGAAATGCCAATTCCCCAATCCTCCACGACCGCCGGGTGTTAAAATACGGGTTTCGCCATCCTGCGTAATTTCAAACAAGGTCTCTCCCGTTTCCGCATCTTTGGCAATGGTACCCAAGGGCACTTCCAAGATCTCGTCTTTACCGGTACGGCCCGTTTTCAATGCACTTCCACCGTTTTCGCCGTTCTCTGCGATCACGTGTTTACGGTATTTTAAATGGAGCAGCGTCCACAGTTGGGCATTCCCCCTCAAAATAATGTGTCCACCACGTCCCCCATCGCCCCCATCGGGACCACCTTTGGCGGTGTGCTTATCGCGGTGTAAATGCGCAGAACCCGCCCCTCCGTGACCAGAGCGGCAACAAATTTTTACGTAATCAACAAAATTGGATCCTTGCGACATTTGATTTTTGATTGGATACAAAAATAGCGGATGGACAGCTGATGTCGCATCCGCTATGCTTTATTTTTTGTGTTTTACAGTTGATTGATCACGGAGCACAGGGAGGCAAAGATTTCATCAATGGCCCCAATACCCTCTATGCTGTAAAATTTGTTTTGTGTTTTATAAAAATTAGCAACCGGTGCGGTTTTGTTGTTGTACTCCACAATCCGTTTACGAATGACTTCCGGATTTGCATCATCCGGACGACCCGAATCTTTACCTCTTAACAATAAACGGCGCTCCAACTCATCGTCATTCACTTTGAGAGCGATCATGGCCGAAATTCCTGAATTCTTAGTAGCTAATAAATGGTCTAATGCTTCAGCTTGAGCAACAGTACGTGGGAACCCATCAAAAATGAACCCTTTGGCATCCTTGTTGGCATCGAGCTTATTGCTGATCATACCGATCACCACTTCATCGGGCACTAAAACCCCCTGATCCATCAATTTTTTTGCTTCCATCCCTAGAGCGGTTCCCTGAATAATTTCACCTCTCAATAAATCACCGGTAGATAGATGAATCAATTGATATTGATCGATCAATTTTTGAGATTGAGTCCCTTTTCCAGCACCCGGGGGGCCAAATAACACCAGATTAAGCATTTCGTTCTAAATCGTGTTTAAAATTTGAAGCCTTTTCGGTTGGTGATCGAAAAGGCTTGCATGTATTGTGGACCTGAAGGGAGTCGAACCCCTAACCTCCTGATCCGTAGTCAGGTGCTCTATCCAATTAAGCTACAGGTCCTAGTGTTTAACGGACTGCAAAAATAGGAGTTCCGCTCAAAAAAGCAAAGAATTTTGGTTTTTATTGATTTACGGCTTCACGAATCGCATTAAAATCGGGCAGATCGCCAGCCGACTCCAATACTTCGGCATAAACCACTTCGTGATTTTGATCCAAAACAAAAGCCGCTCTTTTAGAAACCCCTTTCAAATTAAATACAAACTCATCGTAATAGGCACCGTAAGCTTTTGAAACTTCTTTGTTGAAATCTGAGAGCAGCGGGAACTGATAATTTTGACCTTCCTTAAACTTAGCTAGTGTGAAAGGAGAATCGACCGAAATAGCGATTACCTCTGCACCCAAACCTTCGTAATAACCAAAAGTATCTCTCATGGTGCATAATTGAGTGGTACAAACACCGGTAAAAGCCATTGGGAAAAAGTGGATCACCAATTTCTTTCCGGCATAATCGCTCAAACTTACTTCTTTCAGTTCTGTACTGAATAATTTAAAATCAGGGGCTTTTTGACCTTTGTTGATATTTGCCATTTTCTAAAATTTGATCAAAGATAATTTAATGTGCAGTTGATTTGAGTTGTTTATCTAAAATTGACAATCCCTCGATGAATGAATGTGGTTGGTAACCCAACTCCCGGATACTTTTATCGAGGATGAATCCGGTTTTGGGCGGCCTTTTCGCTTTTTGGTTTAAACTGGCTGAAGTAATTGGTTTGATCAAACTTTTATCCAGCTTCCAAAAATCAGCCACTTTTTCAACCAATTCCACCATGTGCATCATGTCCTTACCGGATGCATTATACACACCCTGTGCTCCTTTTTGAGCAGCCAATAGACAGCAAGCTGCCAGATCTTCAGCCAAGGTTGGCATGCGCCATTGATCGTTGACTACTGAAATACTTTCGCCTTTCTCTAAAGCACCTTTGGCCCAAAGCACAATGTTGCTTCGGCTCATGTCGTTCACAATTCCATAAACAATGATGGTTCTGAGTATGGCCGCTCTGCATCCTGAAGCTTGCACAATTTGCTCAGCCTTTAGCTTCGATTGGCCGTAAAAACTCAACGGGTTGGGTTTGGCGTCTTCTGCGTAAGGTCCATTTTCTCCATCGAAAATGAAATCTGTTGACAGATGAATCAGATGAATATCGTATTGTTTACAAAGAGAGGAAATGTTTTCAACTGCATGCACATTGAGTTGAGTGCAAGCCGCCTGATCATTTTCACAGGCATCTACATTGGTCATGGCAGCGGTGTGAATGATCACCTCTGGTTTCAGCTTTGCGATCAAGGCTACTGTCTGACCCGCATCGCAAATATCTAAATCAAAGTATTGGTAGCCCGATTTCGCAGGGTGACGATCGGGCCCTTTTGAAGTCGCAAGCAATTCTATTTCGGGATTCAAAAGAGCCAAATCGGTGATTTTTTGCCCCAATAGGCCATTACTTCCGGTAACCATGATCCTTTTCATGCTCCAAAAGAGCAGAAATTTGTCGGATGATACAAGGCCGGAAGCCTTTTTGCCCTATCTGCGGTCCTTAAAACGATTGGTATCTCTATCCATCGGACCTTTTCCAGATTTGCGGGTAAGTGCCAAAACTAAAACAACCGCGATGATGATGATCACAAACCAAATCCAGCCCTGGTCGTACCAGGCACCTGTTTCATTCTGCGTAGTAGCACGCTCTCCAGTGGTGGTGGTGTCCTGCGACCAGACAGTTAAAGAACCGAACAACGCAAATACTAAAGCAACAACCCTTGGCCATGCTTTTTTAAACTGATGTAATAGTTTCATTCCATTTATTGTTTTCTATCCATCATTTAACACCTCAGAACGAATTAAGTTCTACGAATTTTTCACAAGGATTTTTATTGAAAAAATTAATGATCTTCTATTATTTTTCAGCGATAAAGTGTATTTTTGCAGACCGAAAAAAGACAGCAATAAGTAGCTGCACTTTTTTAAGGTTAAAAATCAAAATATACCGTAATTATATGCCAAACACAGGAAAAATAGCCCAAATTATCGGTCCGGTTGTAGACGTAAGTTTTGCGAACAATGCACAATTGCCAAAAATTTACGATGCATTGGAAATTAAAAAAGAGAACGGACAGAAAATTGTTCTGGAAGTTCAGCAGCATTTAGGTGAAGATCGAGTACGTGCCATTGCGATGGACTCTACCGACGGTTTAGTTCGCGGAATGAATGTGGTAGACACCGGAGCGCCTATTAAAATGCCTGTTGGCGATAAAATTAAAGGCCGTTTGTTTAATGTGGTTGGTGAAGCCATCGATGGTATCGATCAGGTGGACAATGCGGGTGGTTACCCTATTCACAATACCCCTCCTAAATTTGACGAATTATCTACCGAAACTGAAGTATTATATACCGGAATCAAGGTAATTGACCTTTTGGAGCCTTATGCAAAGGGTGGTAAGATCGGTTTGTTTGGTGGTGCGGGTGTAGGTAAAACCGTATTGATCATGGAGTTGGTAAACAACATCGCGAAAGCTTATGCTGGTTTATCTGTGTTTGCCGGTGTAGGTGAGCGTACCCGTGAAGGAAACGACTTGTTGCGTGAGTTCATCGAATCGGGCGTAATTAATTATGGTGAAGAATTCCTGCACTCCATGGAAAAAGGTGGCTGGGATTTAAGTGTAGTAGATAAAGAAAAATTAAAAGATTCTAAAGCAACATTGGTTTTCGGACAGATGAACGAGCCTCCAGGAGCACGTGCTCGTGTGGCCCTTTCTGGTTTGACTGTTGCTGAATATTTCCGTGATGGCGACAGCGCCGACGGACAAGGAAAGGACATCCTGTTCTTCGTGGATAATATCTTCCGTTTCACTCAGGCAGGCTCTGAAGTATCGGCATTATTGGGTCGTATGCCATCTGCAGTAGGTTACCAACCAACATTAGCTACCGAGATGGGTTTGATGCAGGAGCGTATTACTTCTACCAAAAAAGGTTCGATCACTTCGGTACAGGCGGTTTACGTACCTGCGGATGACCTGACCGACCCGGCACCGGCAACTACTTTTGCCCACTTGGATGCCACTACCGTATTGTCTCGTAAAATTGCGGAATTAGGTATCTATCCTGCAGTAGATCCATTGGATTCTACTTCACGTATCTTGAGCCCTGCAGTTTTGGGTGATGAGCACTACGGAACTGCACAGCGTGTGAAAGAGATCTTACAACGTTACAAAGAATTACAAGATATCATCGCCATCTTAGGTATGGACGAATTGTCTGAAGAAGATAAATTAGTAGTTGCCCGTGCACGTCGTGTACAACGTTTCTTATCTCAGCCATTCCACGTTGCCGAGCAATTTACCGGTTTAAAAGGAGTTTTGGTTGATATTAAGGATACCATTAAAGGCTTCAACATGATCATGGATGGAGAAGTAGATGAATATCCGGAAGCAGCCTTCAACTTGGTAGGAACCATTGAAGATGCCATCGAAAAAGGCAAGAAGTTATTGGCCGAAGCGCAAGCGTAATGAGATTTGAGTATTGAGTAGTGAGATAACTCACTTTAAATTTCTCAATACTCAATACTTAATACTATAAAGATGAAATTAGAAATCTACACCCCCGACCAAACGGTATTTGAAGGAGAAATTAACTCGGTTACTGTACCGGGCACCGCTGGTGCTTTCGAGGTTTTGAAAGACCACGCTCCTATCATTTCTACTTTGGAGAGTGGAAAAGTGATCGTAAGGACTTCCGATAATCAGGCGAATACCTTTCATATCAAAGGCGGCGTAGTGGAAGTGATCCAAAACAAAGTGATTGTTCTGGCCGATGGCCTGACTGAATAAGCAGAAATATTTGCTCACAAAAAAGCCTCTCCGAAATTCGGGGAGGCTTTTTTGTCACGTTGAACTTGTCGAAAGGTATAAAAAGTCCTTCGACGAGCTAAGGATGACATATTTACAATGCCACTACTCTGTAATGATCAATTTGCAGGTTAACTTCATTCCCAGGCTTGTATTTACCGCTGGGCGCATTCAGCGTTAAAGAGTGTCCATCAAGCTTCACATCCAGCTCATCATAATTGATCTGGTAACGCACCTGCCTAACTTGTGCAGGAATGCCTTTCTCAGCCATACTGATCTCAAAAGGATAGACGGCCAGGCATTCATCCGCCTTCAGCTGTAAACCCAACCAGGATTCGGCTTGTGCCGGAGCAATGATATTGGCTTCGGCCAGCAATTCAGCTACATAAGCATTCGCTGGCTGGTGGATGATCTGCTGAGGATGATCGTGTTGTAGCACCTTCCCCAGACGAATCACCACCATCTGATCGGCTAGGGACAAGCCATCAAAAGGATCATGTGAGACTAAAATCATGGTGATACCCAGATGAGTGCACAAGCGTTTCAGGTCAGCCCGCAATTGCTTGCGCATCATCACATCCACCTGACTAAAGGGCTCATCCAGCAATAAAATCTCCGGTTCGGTTACCAAAGCACGAGCAATGGCCACTCGCTGTTGTTCACCTCCGCTTAAATCGGCAGCCCGACGATCGGCCAAATGATCAATTCGCAGGAACTCCATGGTTTCCCAAGTCTTCTGCTGTTTTGCATCGAGATCAGTATTGGAAAGCATGGCTGCGATGTTGTCGTACACCTTGGCATAAGTATTCAGGTTAAAATCCTGAGCGATGAGCTTCATGCTTTCATGGCCGGGAATCAACTTCTCCTGCGGACCTAATACCCGGCTTCCCTTAAAATTCACCTGACCAAGATCTGGGCTCAATAAACCGTATATCAATTTGAGCAAAGTACTTTTCCCCGAACCGCTCTCTCCTACAATGGCTACAAAAGCACCTTTTTTAACTTCGAGATCGATCTCAAAAACACCTGCCGATGTAGAACCGGAATATGATTTACTAAGTTGTTGAATAGATAAAAAAGCCTCAGACATTGGGCCAAATATAAACAAAAACCCTGCCCGCAGATGCAGACAGGGTTTGTACATAGGTAAACGTTATCACCAATTAAAATCCCCAGGTTAAACCGAAGGAGATATTTCTAAAATCTGTAGGACCTTGGTCTTTTGCAAAAACATCATTGAAGTAATATTTGGCAAAAATACCGGTGTTCTGATAAGCCAAACGCAAGTGGGCACCATATCGGAAAGGATTGAAATTATAATCGTCTTTAAACTTCTCTTTCCCTCTTTCCTCACTAATTTGCTTCACCTTACCATTTAGCAAGAAACCCAGCTCCGGACCAGCCACTACTCGGAAATATTTTCCTTTTTGCACCGGTGTATTAAATTCGAAACCGATGGGAATGCGAAGGTAACGGCTGCTAAAACGGTTTTTACTGAATTCTACATTATCAGGCACTGCCGTAAGTTGTGGCTCATTTTTCTGAATGGTAATATTTTGTTTCAAACGGGTGTGGTTCCAGTCCAAACCTGCCGAAATAAAGAATGCAAATCTATTGCCCGACTTGTACTTCATTTCGAAAAAATCAAACCCAACATTGGTAGTTTTAGCAGGCTCAAATTCCAGAAAGCTGTTAGCGGGCGACAAGGTAAAACTACCATTGTCTATATAACGGCTAAATCCCAAATCAAAATGATCGAACACAAAGCCTACGCTCACCGTATGTTTACCTTTAGGCGTTTCTTTTACCACGGTAGTTTTATTATCGTTGGTGTTGATCTTCAAATTACCGATCTGAATAACCGTAGTGGCTTTTTTAGTTGTTTTAGTCTTGATGCTGTCGGTGCTCACGATCACCAGCGTATCGTTTACTTTTTTATCTTGTGCCGATACATTGGTCATTAATAAAGTACAGAGTGCGAACGTAAAGAATTGTTTCATGTTTATGTTTTATTTATTAAGTGATTTATTTTTCATTTTTACTAATCCGAAATTCAATCCGGTAACACGGATGCCTTCACCCGCATCCTCAGAAACTTCGATCAGTTTGTCTTCCCTCGGATCCACTTGACTAAGTACAAAGTTGACCAGCTTTCCTAAACCTTTCTTCTGCTTAGGCGCCAAATTTTCAGCTGTTTCTTCAGAATCATGTAATTCAGGGCTAGTGTTTACAGCAATTTCCGTATCCGGCCTCAGCGAAGTGATTACTGTTTCAGCTGCTACAGGAGCCGAAGCGGCAGGTTGGCTTTGGAGTGCTGTTGAAGCAGCAGGTTCATCCTTTAGTGAAGGAACTACGACCATTAATTCATTCTCTACATCGAGCTGACCTTTATAACTAACAGCAGTAGGTGCTGCCTTTTTATTAGTTTGTACGATTACTGGATTTTTAAAATTTCCTTGGCTTACCGACGCATCTTCAGCAAAAGGCAAATTAGCTACCGGAGCTTTGGCAAGATTCATTTTCTCTGGCTCCTGCTTTGTCCAAAGTAGTAATGAGGCAACCATCATTACACAAGCTGCAGCCAGCCAGGCATAAGGTAAACGTTTCTTTGCAGGACGGTCTAAACCGAGAGCAATTTGCTCCCAAACCGCTGCCGAAGGCTCCTCGCTGAACTCCCTGAACTTTTCACGTAAAGAGCGATCGAATGCTTTATCTGACTTTTCTTGCATGATCATTTTCCTCCAATTCTTTAATTTTTTCTTTTAGTAAGGCCCTGGCTCTTGATAACTGCGATTTGGAACCACTTTCACTAATGCCCAATTCATCGGCGATCTCTTTGTGAGAATAGCCTTCGATGGCATATAAGTTAAAAACCATTCGGTAGCCGTTGGGCAATTCTTGTATCATTTTCAGCAAATCCTGCAGTTCCAAACCATTCCAATCCGCCTGGCTTACTTCCTCATTTACATCATCCAGCGAAACCGCCGTTAAGGTTCTCAAATTCTTCCGGTATGCCTCAATGGCTGTATTCACCATAATTCTCCTAACCCAGCCTTCAAATGAACCCTCCATCCTGAAATCAGCCAACTTTTGAAACACCCTGATGAAGCCTGTTTGGAGGATATCCTCTGCATCTGCCCGATCAGCGGCATAACGCAAACAAATGCCCATCATCTTTGGGGCTAAAGCCCGATATAAGTTCTCCTGCGCTTGCCTGTCTCCCTTCCTACATCCCTCCAATAAGTATTCTATCGTAAAGTTTGCTTTCAAATTCAGCTTGTTTTAAGAAAGATGCAATATTTGGGAGAATGGTTGCATCAGCCAAGAAAAAATAAATTTTTAAGAGCGCTGGCGGTAGTATTTGTAGATTTTTACCGCAGACATGATGAAGATACTGAACAGAATGAGTCCGATTAAGCCGTATATCCAGTCGATGGCACTTTTAAGCACCACCGTAAATACAATGGCAACCAGAAAGATGGTGGCTACCTCGTTCCAAATACGAAGCTGGGTGGAACTGAAAGAAAAAACGCCTCTTTTTAATTGATTCATCATTCGCTGGCATAAAAAATGATAAACCAGCAAACCCAGCACAAAACCTAATTTCACCAACATCCAGTCCATCTCTAATAAAGCTGGATTGAGGTAGATCATACCCAGGCCGGCTAAAACAGCCAACAGCATCGCAGGATTAGTGATGATATTCCAAAGCTTCGACTCCATCAGCTCAAACTGACGCTGTAAAATATGGCGCTCGGCTTCTGGTCGTTCATTCGCTTCGGTATGGTAAATGAACAAACGGACGATATAAAAAAGTCCGGCCATCCAGCTGACCACAAAAATGAGGTGTAAAGATTTGAAATAGAGGTAAGTCATTAATACCGGAATTCTTTGATCACTTCGACCGCGTATTTTACATTGTCAAAAGGTATATCGGGCATAATCCCATGACCTAAGTTAAAGATAAATCCATCTTCGCCATGCATGCGTTCAAATAAACGGTGAATACGTTCTTTAATTACTGATTTATCTGCATATAAAATATGTGGATCGAGGTTACCTTGTACCGCAATACCTTTGGGTAGTCGATGTTTCATGTCCTTCAAATCAACGTTCCAGTCGATAGAGATCACATCCGGCTTGGCTTCGGCCATTAAAGGCGCAAAAACCGAGCTTCCTTTACAAAAAGAAATAACAGGGATGTCTTTTCTATTTAAACCGGCAATAATTTGTTGGATATATTGGTGGGAAAACTCACGATAATCATCCCAAGCCAAAGCCTGCGCCCAGCTGTCAAAAATTTGCACAGCATTTATACCGGCCGCAATTTGTAGGTTCAGATAGTCGGTGGTCACTTTGGCAATTTTTGCCAATAATCGATGTGCCAACTCTGGCTGATTATGCAGCATGAGTTTGGTCAGCTTGAAATCTTTTGAAGAGCCTCCTTCAACGAGGTAACTCATCACAGTAAAAGGGGCGCCTGCAAAACCAATGAGCGGAATACGTCCGTTTAAACGTTGCTGTATCACTTTGATGGCATCAGCCACATACTGCAAACGATCGATGACCTCTGTTTCCAATGCACCCACATCAGCAGCAGTGCGCACCGGATTGGCAAACTTCGGCCCGACTCCCTGAGTGAAACTCAAATCGCCTCCCATGGCCTCACCCGTTACTAAAATATCCGAAAATAAAATGGCTGCATCGATATCCAGCAAATCAACCGGAAGCATGGTAACATCGGCAGCAATCTCCGGTGTTTTACACATTTCCAGAAACGAATACTTGTTCTTGATCTCCCAGTATTGGGGCATAAAACGCCCTGCTTGGCGCATCATCCAAACAGGTGGACGTTCCGTTTTTTGTGAAAATGCAGATTTAATAAATAAAGATGTTGCGATAGCTTGCTGACTCACGATTGTTTTGGTATTTCTTGTTCTATTTTTTGGATGAT
>JGI25921J50272_10000064_pt1 | contig 32317 bp, 31 predicted proteins | sample LauGreSu1BDMLBSD_2_FD_50272 | JGI IMG/M metagenome (IMG submission 50272) | reverse complement strand
TTAAATATTCTGCAGGTACACCCAATGCAATATAAACAGCCATTACACCGCCGGCTATACAAGCCATACTACCAGCCATAGAGGCCAGGAGCTCTGACATGGTCATGCCTCTTAAATAAGGCTTGATCATAATTTGTGCTTCAACTTGTCCAACAAATGCACTGGCTACGTTAGAAACAGCTTCAGAGCCAGAAACGCCCATTACTTTGTAAACGATAAAAGCAAAAAACTTCACAATCCGTTGCATGATGCCCAAATAGTAAGCAACACTCACCAATACAGCCACGAAAATGATGGTAGGTATAATTTTAAAGAAGAAAATAAAGTCATTGCCCGGTCCGAAAGCCTTATCCATTAATTCCTTGTCCACCAAACCTCCAAACACGAAATTGGCACCGGCTTGAGAAAAGTCTAAAACTTTAGTTACTGCTGCACCCAACCAGGAAAAGATTTCTTTACCAACCGGCACTTTTAAAATGAATAAGGCGAGTAATATTTGAATGGCCAATCCAGAAATCACCAATCTGTAATTGATGGCTTTACGGTTGTTCGACATCAAAAAAGCGATAGCGAATATTAATACGATGCCGATAAGGCCGGTAAATCTTTCCATTTTTTAGGTTTCAATTAGTATTTAGTCCTGAAAAATAGAAATAAGAATAACAATACGGAAGAAATGTAGATAAATAAAGAAATGTAGATAAATCAGGAGTTCTTTCGACGGCTCAATTCATCGCGTATGCTGGCTGCCCTTTCGTAAGCTTCATCTTTTAAAGCCTCTTCTAGTTTTTGTTTCAATTCATCAACACTTAAGTCGGTATAATTCACCTTCTTGATGGTTTCAGGGCTTTCTTCGGTGTTTGGAACCATATTTTCCAGGTAAGCAAACTCATTGCCTTCCATAATGGTGCCTGCAGATGCAAGGATGAATTCGTAGGTGTAGATTGGGCACTCGAAACGAACGGCCAGGGCAATGGCATCGGAAGTACGGGCATCGATCTCGATATTTTTTTTGCCATCTGTACAGATCAACTTGGCATAAAATACACTGCCTACTAAATTGTAGATAATGACTTCCAGAATGTTTACATGGTAGGCTTGCGCAAAATCCTTGAAGAGATCGTGGGTGAGGGGGCGGGCAGGGGTCATCTTTTCAATTTCGATGGCAATGGCCTGCGCCTCGAAACCTCCAATAATGATAGGAAGACGTCGTCGGCCGTTCACTTCACCCAATACTAGCGCACATGCGCCAGATTGTGTTTGGCTGTAGGATAAACCGACGATGTCTAACTTTACTTTCTCCATATTCCCCTCATCACTATGTAGATCAGGATTGAGCTTTGTAGGCTTTTACCGCCTCAGTCAGTTTTGGTAAAACTTCCATGGCATCGCCCACAATTCCATAATCTGCTACCTTGAAGAACGGTGCTTCTGGATCTTTGTTGATGGCCACGATGGTTTTAGAAGAACTTACACCGGCTAAATGCTGGATGGCACCCGAAATACCTACGGCAATATAAAGATTCGGACTTACTGCAATTCCGGTCTGACCAACGTGCTCTTCATGTGGTCTCCATCCGGCATCAGAAACTGGTTTTGAGCAAGCTGTTGCTGCACCCAAAGCTTGAGCTAAATCTTCTATCAAATGCCAGTTTTCAGGGCCTTTCATTCCTCTGCCGGCAGATACTACCAACTCGGCTTCTGGTAAGGAGATTTTATCACTCGCTCTTACCACTTCTTTCACCTTAATTCTGGAAGTAGCTGAGCTGGGCTGGAAACTTTCAACTGTTGCGGAAGTGCTATTTTCTTTCACCTGAAAAGCATTCGGGTTTAATGCAATTACCTTCACTTGGGTGTTTAATGCAAGCATGGCAAATGCCTTACCAGAATAAGCTGTTTTTTTAACGCTCAATTGCCCGCCATTAATTTGTGGCAAATCCACCGCCCCCGAAGCAAGTCCTGCTTTGAGTTTTACTGCTACACGTGGCGATAAACCCTTTCCGCTAAAGGAATTGGCCATTACTACCACTTCTGCTTTTTCTTTGGTGGCAGCTTCGGCAATTACAGCGGCATAAGCCTGGCTGTCGAAAGTTTGAATGCCATTGCAGTTCAATACTTTCTGAGCACCATATCCACCCAAATTAGTCAATTGTTCATTGGCCACTTGACCAATAGATAAGGCAACTAAATTGGTGTTTAATTGATCGGCGATTGTCTTTGCATAAGATACCACTTCAAAAGCTGATTTTTTGAATTGGCCTTCCGTGTTCTCAACGTAAACTAATACTGACATACTATTTTCTTTTAACCCCAAAGGGGATGTTCGTTCTTAATTAATTAAATAACTTTTGCTTCACTGTGTAAAAGTCCTACCAGACCTTTTACGTCATCCGCATCAATCATTTTCACAGCGCTTCTAGGAGCTGGTGTTTGGTATTGATTGATTTTACTCAATTGCTCAGTAGCCGCTGCTTCAATTACTTGCAGTGGTTTGGTACGGGCCGACATGATGCCACGCATATTTGGAATTTTCCATTCGGCCACACCTTCTGCACAGCTGGCTACAAACGGGGCATCCACTTCAACTACTTCTTTTCCGCCTTCAATTTCACGGCTCAAAGTGGCAGTTTTTCCGTCAAAATCTAATTTTTTAACGATAGAAACAGAGGGAATATCTAAAAGCTCAGCAATCATTGCAGGAACTTGTGCTCCATTGTGATCAATAGATTCTCTTCCGGTTAAGATCAAATCGAATTGTTGGGTTTTTGCATATTCAGCAATTTGATAGGCTACAAAATAAGCATCCTGTGGAACGGCATTGATGCGAACCGCATCATCAGCTCCAATGGCCAAGGCTTTACGAATGGTAGGTTCGGTAGATGAATCACCCACATTGATCACCGTAACAGTTCCTTTGCCGCCCTCACAAAGATCAATGGCACGTGACAAGGCAATTTCATCATAAGGGTTCAGGATGAACTGCACACCGGCAGCGTTGAATTCTGTATTATCGTTGGTAAAGGTTATTTTTGTAGTGGTGTCGGGCACGTTACTGATACAAACAAGTATTTTCATAAGCTCTATTTTTTGCAAATTTAGTTAAAAAAGCCTAAAAAATAATGTCATCAAACCGTCTGGAAAAGCTACTCGATTTCCTAAAAAACGAACCGAATGATTCGTTCCTGAAATATGCCTTGGCTACCGAGTATTTAGCTTTAAATGAACAAGATAAAGCTTTGGTTTATTTTGAAGATTTGGTACAAAATCATGCGGATTATGTTGGCACCTATTATCACTTAGGTAAATTATACGAGCTTTTAGAACGTAAGGCCGATGCTGAGCATACCTATGAAAAAGGAATGCAGGTAGCCCGAAAGGCCAATGACCGTCATGCCTTTTCCGAATTGCAGGGTGTTTACAACTCCCTCATGGGTTTGGACTACGAAGACGATTAAAATTTACAGATTGAGAAAGCGGCACTTATTATTTTTGAGAGATGTGATCGTTTATACTATCACCGCATTTGGAGGTGCCCAGGCACACATTGCCTACATGCTCAAAGACTTTGTACAGCGCCGTAAATATATTACAGAGTCAGAATTATTAGAATTAAACGCACTTTCTCAAGTTTTGCCTGGGCCGGCTTCTACTCAAACATTGGTTGGCATGGCCTATAAAGTAGGGGGCTTAAGTTTATCCATTCTCACTTTTTTAATCTGGATTTTTCCCTCAGCCGCCATCATGACCTTGGCAGCTATCTCTTTTTCTTTATTCAATCAACAAGCTGTATTTGAACGTGCTTTGTTTTATTTACAACCGGTAACCATTGGTATTGTGGCCTTTGCAGCTTTTAAATTTGCTCAATCTACTCTTAAATCAGAACTCAGTTATTTCTTGGCAGTAGGTGCACTCATCAGTACTTTGATTCTGAAGAGCGCTTATGTTTTTCCTGTTTTGATTTTGATTGGTGGCATTGTGAGCTCTGCTTTAGATACTACAACTGAGGAAACTGCTTTACGGACACGTCTTTTTGCCAATATAAATACACGTAAACTGATTTATTTTTTAGGGGTCCTTTTGTTTTTCGCTGCTTTAGGGGCGCTCATTAACCGTACTTCACCTTTCAGTTTGCCCATCCGTTTATTTGAAAACTTTTACCGGAACGGAATCCTCATTTTTGGCGGCGGTCAGGTGTTGGTGCCTTTCATGTACACTGAATTTGTGGAAATGAAAAGGTACCTCAGTTCTGCCGAGTTTCTTTCAGGATTTGCTTTGCAGCAAGCCATGCCGGGTCCTACTTTTTCATTCTCCGCATTTTTAGGCGCCATGAGCTTAAAAAATGCAGGTTATGGTTGGTGGGGGCAACTGGGAGGAGGCTTGGTTGCAGTCTTGGGTATCAACCTACCAGGATTGATTTTAATTCTATTCATTGTTCCTTTTTGGAACGATTTGAAAAAGATCAGCCAAATCAAAAACTCTCTTTCCGGTATCAACGCTGTGTCTGTTGGCTTTTTTGGAGCCGCGGTGTTGTTCCTGCTCCAATCTCAATCAATCGATTTACTTTCAGTCGCTTTAATGCTTTCCAGTTTCCTGCTATTAATTTTTACTCGTATAAAGACCGCATACCTGCTTTTTCTCTACCTCATTTTTGGTTTAGTTTTCAGTTATTTTCAGGCGGTGTTAATATGACCCTAAGTTGATGTTTGGCGGCTTAAAATCTCTTTTAAAATTCGTTAATTGGACCCTATGAAAATATATACCAAAACAGGCGATAAAGGTCAGACTTCATTGATTGGTGGTACCCGTGTTCCCAAGCATCATTTAAGAATTGAAAGTTATGGTACTGTTGATGAGTTGAATTCCTACATAGGTCTGATTCGCGATCAGCAGATTAGCGATTACCAACAGTCTGTTTTAAAAGAAATTCAGGATCGATTATTCACAATTGGATCCATATTGGCATCAGATCCTGAAAAATCTAAAATGAAAGTCCCTGATTTGTATTTGAAAGACATCGAGTTATTAGAAAAGGAGATCGACCAAATGAATGAGGTGCTACCTGAGCTGCGTCATTTCATCCTTCCGGGCGGAAGTACTGTAGTTTCGTATTGCCACGTTGCACGTTGTGTTTGCCGCAGAGCGGAGCGAATTTGTGTGCACTTGAGCGAAGAAAGCCAGGTAGATGAAACGGTGATGATTTACCTAAACCGTCTCAGTGATTATTTATTTGTGTTAGCTCGCATGCTTTGTTTCGATCAAAAAATTGAAGAAAACAAGTGGATTCCAAGGGTTTGAAAATGTTAAAAACTTCTTGAAAAAATAATTCAGATTATTATATTTTTGCGAAATAATAAGAATCAAATCTAAAATTATGTACTGGACATTAGAATTGGCCTCACATTTAGAAGATGCTCCATGGCCCGCAACCAAGGATGAATTAATCGATTACGCAATTCGTTCTGGTGCTCCTGTTGAAGTAATTGAAAACTTGCAGGCTTTAGAGGATGATGGCGAGCCTTATGAAAATATCGAAGAAATTTGGCCCGACTATCCAACCAAAGATGACTTTTTCTTCAACGAGGATGAATATTAATAAAAACCCTTCCATTTGACTGGAAGGGTTTTTTGTTTCATGATCGGATCAGCAAAGTATTCGTTCTGTACAACCTATTCAAACAAAACCCATGACTTTTACATTATTAGAAATAAAGTCATCAAAATGGGAAATCTTTTATATTGGATCGCAGTATTGTTGGTAATTGTCTGGGCAATCACTTATTTCGGAGGTTATTATACCAGTAGCATTATTCATGCTTTACTGGTGATTGCTGCTATAGCGGTATTGCTTAAAATTATCAGGAAATCGGCCGATTAAGCATTTTTGCTTATCAATTGTTCAGCAAAAAGGAGGTCTTCAGGATAGGTAATTTTGATATTTTTCGGTTCACCTTCAATTAAATGAATGGGGTATCCCATACGCTCAACTACCGATGCATCATCCGTAAAATCCAGCCTGTATTCTTGTTCGTAAGCCTTCTTCAATTGCTCAATTTGAAAGGTTTGAGGTGTTTGCATTAAATAAACACTCTCTCTGTTAATTGCTTTCGAATCATCTCCTTTTAAGAGTCTGACGGAGTCTTTACTGGGTACACCCGTTACCGCATTGCCCTTAAGAGCTGCCTCTTCAAAACTTTTGGTGATCAATTCTGCGCTGACCAGTGGTCTTACGGCATCATGTATGGCCACAATAGAGCCCGGTTTAATATTTTTTAAACCATTTTTTACTGAATGGAAACGCTGTTCTCCACCTTTTACTAATTGATGGGGAATATTGAATTGATGCCGAGCACATAATTCCTCCCAAAGTTGGTGATAATGAATGTTGAGCACCAAAATGAGCTCGGGTTTAAGGGCAGATTCTGCAAATGCTGCCATGGTGTGCATCAAAATTGGTTTACCATTCAGTTCAATGAACTGCTTTGGTAGTTCTTGCAGCATCCTGGTGCCCGAACCACCCCCAACAATGATGGCATGGTATTTCATCTAGCAGTTACGTTAGATGATGAGCATGGCATCGCCATAGCTGTAGAACTGGTATTTTTCTTTAACAGCAATCTCGTAAGCGTTCATCACATGCTCGTAACCGCCAAAAGCTGCAACCATCATGAGCAAGGTTGATTCTGGCGTGTGGAAATTGGTGATCATGGCATTTGCAATGCTGAAATCATAAGGAGGGAAAATGAACTTGCTCGTCCAGTCGTTGGCAGGTTTTAAAGTTCTCGAAGCCGAAACAGAAGACTCAATAGTTCTCATGCAAGTAGTACCAACCGCACATACTCTTCTTTTCTCTTCAATTGCTTTATTCACAATTCTAGCAGCTTTTTCATCAATAATGAATTGCTCAGAATCCATTTTGTGTTTGGTCAGGTCTTCAACTTCTACTTGACGGAAAGTACCCAAGCCAACGTGTAAGGTAACTTCTGCAAACTCAACGCCTTTTAATTCGAGACGCTTCATTAATTCGCGGCTAAAATGTAAACCTGCGGTTGGGGCAGCTACTGCACCCTCGTTTTTAGCGAAGATGGTTTGGTAACGCTCCTTATCATCATCAGTTGGTTTGCGTTTAATATACTTAGGCAGGGGAGTTTCTCCCAAAATTTCAATATTTCTTCGAAATTCCTCATCAGTTCCGTCAAAGAGAAAACGAATGGTACGTCCACGTGAGGTGGTATTATCAACCACTTCGGCAACCAGTAGGTCATCATCCCCAAAATATAATTTATTGCCAACACGAATTTTTCGAGCCGGATCTACCAACACGTCCCAAAGACGTAATTCTTTATTCAATTCTCTCAATAAGAAAACCTCGATGGTGGCACCGGTTTTTTCCTTATTTCCGTATAATCTGGCAGGAAATACCTTGGTATTGTTGATGATCATTACATCTTTATCATCAAAATAATTCAATACATCTTTAAAAATTTTATGCTCAATGGCTCCGGTCTTACGATCTAAAACCATGAGGCGTGACTCATCGCGTTTTTCTGCAGGCGTATGGGCTATTAAAGAATCGGGTAAATTGAATTTAAATTGTGATAATTTCATGCCGTTTTTTTAATGTATTCAGGGCGCAAACTTATGAAAAAAAAATGGTAAAACAGCTTCTTAACTGCTTGTAAAACACCCTGTATATTAAACACTAAATTAGCTGTAACGTTTTGATGAAATGAACGTCTTATGATTGTATGTTATTTCTAAGATTATTAAGAGAAAGTTTCAATTTCGCTTTCGACGCACTCCGTCAAAATAAATTGCGTACCATTTTATCTCTATTGGGAATTACCATTGGTATCATGACCATTATTGGGGTATTTTCTGCTGTAGATACCCTTAGAAATAACCTTCAAAACAGCGTTGAAAAATTGGGTAGTAATACCATTTATGTTCAAAAATGGCCTTGGGGTGGTTTCGGCGATTATCCTTGGTGGAAATACATGCGTCGTCCGGTTCCTAAAATTCGCGATTTCGATAAACTTTCCGCACGTTTACAAACTGCAGAAGGAATTGCCTACGAAATTGGAATCGGGGATCGTGTAGTAAAATACCGCAGTAATTCTGTGGAGGGTGCTCAATTAGCAGCATCTAGCCACGATTTGTACAAAACCCGTGTTTTCAATTTTCAGGATGGCCGCTATTTTACAGAGAACGAGAGCAGGGGAGGTAGTCCGGTTGTTTTAATTGGTTCAGACATTGCCGACGCCCTCTTCCCCAATGAAAGTCCGCTCGGAAAATCGATCAAAGTATTGGGAAGAAAAGTGAAAGTGATTGGTGTTTTTGAAAAAGAAGGTGAAGATATGTTAGGTATATCAAGCGATAAAACAATGCTCTTACCTTTAAATTTTGCCCGAAATATCATCGATTTGGAAGACGAACGTTATGGACCTCAAATCACCGTTAAAGGTAAAGAAAACATCGCTGTTAATGAGGTAGAGAGTGAATTGAGAGGCTTAATGCGTTCGATACACCGTTTGAGTCCGAAAGAAGAAGATGATTTTGCCTTAAATAAATCGACTATTTTAACTGCACAATTAGATCAAATGTTCGGTATCATTGATTTTGCCGGTGCATTTATTGGTGGTTTTTCCATCTTAGTAGGTGGTTTTGGTATTGCAAACATCATGTTTGTGTCTGTCAAAGAAAGAACTAATATCATCGGAATACAAAAATCCTTGGGAGCGAAGAACTATTTCATTTTGTTGCAATTCTTGTTCGAGGCTGTTGCCCTTTGTTTAATGGGAGGAGCAATTGGTTTGGCCATTGTGTTCTTAATAGCCATGCTGGGTAAAGCTTTTGCCGATTTAACAATTATAGTGGACATGAGCAAAGTGGTGCTCACGGTCGTACTTTCAACCGTAATCGGTTTGCTATCTGGATTTATTCCTGCATTCATGGCATCCAGATTAGATCCGGTGGAAGCCATTAGAAGTAAATAAGGGCTAAGCCAACTTGGCCAAAGCAAGTTTAATTCTTTCCAAAGCCTCTTTTAGCTTTTCTTCAGAAGCGGCGTAAGAAATTCTGATCGATTTAGGATCACCAAAAGCCTCTCCCGAAACAATAGCCACATGTGCTTCGTTCAAAAGGTATAAACTGAGGTCAAGGGCATTATTGATCACTAGGCCCCCATGAGCTTTCCCGAAATAAGCACTCACATCTGGGAAGAAATAGAAGGCCCCTGTAGGTAAGTTCGTTTTAATGCCAGGGATGTCTTTTAAAAGCTCATAAACTAAATTTCGGCGTTTCAGGAAAGCTTCTTTCATTTCTAAGACACTTTCTAAGCCTCCTTGACAGGCGGCAATGCCGGCACGTTGGGTAATAGAGCAGGTGGCCGAAGTAAATTGTCCTTGAATTTTGTCGCAGGCTTGTGCCACTTCTTTATTAGCGGCCAAATAACCGATCCTCCAACCAGTCATGGCATAAGCTTTGGAGAATCCATTCACTACCACCACTCGTTCTTTAACCGAAGGAAACTGAGCAATCGATTCGTGCTTTTCGCCAAAATTGATGTGTTCGTAAATTTCGTCTGAAATGATGTAGATGTCAGGATATTTTTCGAACACTTTCACTAATTCAGCCAGTTCTTCACGACTGTAAACGCTCCCAGTTGGGTTACATGGAGAGGAAAAGAAAAACACCTTGGTTTTAGGTGTGATGGCAGCTTCCAACTGCGCAGCGGTAATTTTGAAATCTTGTTCAACCGTGGTGTCAATAAACACAGAAACTCCTTCTGCCAATTTCACCATTTCTGAATATGAAACCCAGTAGGGTGTAGGTATAATGACTTCATCGCCAGGGTTGACTAAACATAAAATGGCATTTGCCAATGCTTGTTTTGCGCCGGTTGAAACGACTATTTGATCAAAATCGTAGGCTAAGTTATTTTCTCGCTTCAGTTTACCTGCAATTGCTTTTCTCAATTCAGGATAGCCTGCAACCGGGGTATAGAATGTATAGTTTTCATCTAAAGCTTGCTTTGCTGCATTCTTGATGTATTCGGGCGTATTGAAATCAGGTTCGCCGAAACTTAAATTGATGATATCAATTCCTTTTGCAGCCAGTTCGCGGCCCATTTTGGCCATTTTGATGGTTTGTGATTCAGCAAGTTGATGGATCCTTTGAGCTAATGACATACAGCAAATATAAAAACCTGCTTTTATCCTTCAGATAAATTGTAATAATTAATTTAGAATCGCTTTTTCTGATTTCGATCCTTAAATTTGATCATCAATATTAAACACATTGCACCCGCAAAAAAAGGTCATTACCATTTCTTTAAGTGTGAGCATCTTGTTGATGCTAGCCAAATTTGTGGCCTATTTCATCACCTCTTCGAATGCCATTTTAACTGATGCTGCAGAAAGTATTGTAAATGTGATTGCCAGTGCTTTTGCCTTTTACAGTATTTATTTATCCAGCCGACCGCGTGACATCAATCATCCTTATGGGCATGGTAAGGTGGAGTTTTTCTCCGTCTTTGTAGAAGGGGTGCTGATTTTACTGGCAGGCATGCTGATCATTTTTAAATCTGGCTATAATTTGTTTTTCCCTCATGAAATCTCTCATTTAAGTCAGGGGGCCATCATTATTGCAATAACTGGGTTTGTGAATGCAATTTTAGCCTATTACTTATTGAGTTCCGGAAAAAAATTAAATTCAATGACGCTGCAGGCAGACGGAAAACATTTATTGACCGATGCAATTAGTAGTGCGGGTTTGGTTGCCGGGCTAATGCTCATCTATTTTACGGGTATTTATCAGTTGGATAGTTTACTTTCCATTGGGCTAGGGCTTTATATTGTGAATAGCGGTTATCGATTGGTGCGTAAGTCAGTAGGGGGATTAATGGATGAATCGGATGTGGAACGTATCAAAGAGATCGCACAAGTTTTGAACGATAACAGGAAAGCAGATTGGATCGATATTCATAATTTTAGGACACAACGCTATGGTTCCGATTTGCACATCGATTGCCATGTGACCCTGCCATATTATTATGATTTAAATAGGGTGCATGAAGAGGTGAAATTGATAGATGAGTTGGTGAACAAACATGTGTTTGAGGAAACTGAATTTTTTATTCATGCCGATCCATGTATCCCAAAATGTTGTCACTATTGCAGTGTAGAAAATTGTAAAGTGAGAACCGCCCCAAAGGAAAAAGATATTGAATGGACTTTTGATAAATTAATTAGGGATCAAAAACATTACGCATAACAGCATGAACTATCCTTTCAATGTGAGGGTTTACGGCTTGCTGATGGATGATCAGCAAAATATATTGATCAGTGACGAAGAAGAATATGGGTTCCGTTTCAGCAAATTCCCTGGTGGCGGATTAGAATATGGGGAAGGTTTGGTTGAGGGTCTGATCCGTGAATTTAAAGAAGAATGTGATGCCGAAATTGAAGTGCTGGAGCATTTTTATACCACTGATTTCTTTATCAAATCTGTATTTAACGATAGTCAGGTAATCAGTGTTTATTACTTGGTTAAACCCTTAAATACTTTAAAACTGAACTTTAAATCAATTGCTTTTGATTTTGACCAAACGGGAGATATCAAACAAGCTTTCAGGTGGAAATATTTGCCAGATTTAAGTTTAGAGGAACTTACCTTTCCCACAGACCAAAAAGTATTGGAATTGTTAAAGTTAAAATCGTCCTAATAATCAAGATATTCCTGAAAAACGCTTTGTAAATAAGCTTTTCCTTGTTTTAGCAGTGTTACGGATGATGAATTTTGCTTTCGATATTTCTGAGAAATTACATTTTTCCCCACATTGTCAAAGCTGATGTATTGCTGTTTACCTACCCAACCAAAGCCATTATCCCAACTGTAAAAAGCAAAATCTACACTTTTTTCATTCAATAAATCCTTGCTCCATTCGAAATTTTGACTTTCCATCCCCAACTGGTTTAATAAAGTTTTAGCCAAGTCGGTTTGTCCGCCAATTTTACCAATTTGGGTGCCACGGTATTCGGGCTTAAGCACTTCTCCAAAAAACAACATGGGTACATGGTACCTGCTCGGGTGCCAATTTTCATATTTATTGCTGGGTAAACGGTGACCATGATCTGCAATGACCACGAAAAGCGTGTTTTTGTACCAAGATGTTTTTTGGACAGCTTTAATATAAGCCCCAAGGCAGGAATCGGTATAAAAAGCTGTATTTCTGATCAAATTAGGTCCTTCATCCAGCGGAAATTTAGGTTTTCCAGGCACCTCAAATGGCTCATGATTGGTGAGGGTGAGCAAAGTGGAAAAGAAAGGCTCAGGTGTTTGATCGAGATCATTTATTTGCCTTTCAAAAACCTTTTCATCATAAGCGCCCCATTTAGAGTTCATGTCTTTGCGCTCGAATTGATTTATATCAATCAGTTGCTCATAAGCATGACTCAGTACATATGATTTCAGTCCGAAAAATTCACTTTCGCCACCATAGTAAAAAGAGGTATGGTACTGATTTTTCTTAAAAATTTGTGAAATGGAAGGCAATTTCTCTTGTTTGCCGTTTTCCTTTATGATGCTACGGGTGGCCTGTGCCGGAAAGGCACTTAAAATAGCGATGGTACCTTTATCAGTTCGGTCGCCGGTGGCATAGATCTGATTAAAAAGCAATCCATTCTTGATCATTTCCTCCATTTGTGTATTCAGACCCTTTTCACCGCCCAAACTTTCCACCAAGTCTGCATGGAAGCTTTCCAGGATGATGAGTACTACGTTAGGCCTTGTTTGATTCAATATAGAACGCTCAGTTTTGGGTAAATCAGGATATTGCTCAGCTACTAATTGATCGGCTTCTTTTGAATTCATATACAAATAAGGATTCTTCTGATTAGATAAATTTTTGCTGATATCGTGTAAAAGATTCCAGTTAGTGTTAACGGCTGCATGATTGGCTATTGGCTTTTGATCGTAATAAGACATACTCTGATTGATCGGAGCCAATTGCCATCCACCTCTGATGAATAAAATAGCAATGCCAAGTATTAAAATTGAACTTAAGCTCTTGAGGGGAAGCTTGAAATTATCTTTAGGTATTTGATAAACGATGATTGATTTTGATAGCCAAATTGAACTGATCAATAAGAAGATAAAAATGCCAGATGAAAGTAAAAGGGGAGAAGAGGCACTGGAAGCAAGTGCTTCGTTTGGCGAATTAATGGCAAAATCCAATGCCCTGTAATTGAATTTGGTTCCCCATTCCCGGTATATGTTTAAGTTGACGATCGTGATGATAGACGATACGAAAACAATAAAAATCAGGTAACCCTTTGCTAAAAACGCGTTTGCCGGAAATTTAGGATAAAACCACTTGATCAAATAAAATATCAGCGGAAACAATGAAAAGTAAGCCGCCATTGATAGATCGAGCCGCAGTCCGTGATAAAAGGGTGCTAAAAACTCTGAAACCTGATCAAACTGGAGTTGATTCCTGAAATAGATGACAAAAACTAAACGATCCAGGAAAAAGACCGTTAACCAAAAAACAAAGAAACGCAGCAGAATAGCAAGGTGCTTAAACATGTTTTAGGGTCTGTTAAGGTGAGATTAAAGTGTAGCCAACACGAATTGTCGGCTACACTAAGAAACTACCTGCCACTCATCTGCATGAGTTGATCTAAGCTGATTTCCTCGTAATCGGTACCTGCAACAAAGGTGCCGGTAGGGACTTTGGTCGATTGGATTTCTTTCACGGATGCTTTAACAGACATGCCATTTTGAAAAGAAGTGAATTCTAATGGGAAACCATAAGATTTTTCATAAAAACGACTAAGTGGATTGGCAACGATCTCAACGTCTTTGGTAAACCAAACATCAAATGAGCTGTTGGTTTTGCTTTCGCTCACAGCATACTTCTGCGCTTGATATCCCAAATAACTTTTGCTCTCATTGCTGGCTTTTAGAGTCATTTGGGGCATCATTTCCGACATTTTTTCCTGATCTGCAGGAGTGAAGATTACCGAAAACTTTTTGCCCATCATTGGGATGTCCAATAAAAGACGTTCATATTCTTTGGGTACATTCAAAATGCTTTTCGAAGAAAACATCTGAGACTCAATTTTCATGCTTGAGGAATCTCCTTTAAAATATACATTGATTTGAACAGGTAAATTGGCAGCCATGGCTTGAGCCTGAGGTGGAACATTCCATTCAAGAGCGTAAGTGATCACACCTTCATTAATTTTTTGCTGTGCTAAGCTGGCCATGCTCACCATCAATAATGAAAGGCCTAGAAAGAATTTTCTCATGTGTTTAAATTTGATGGCTCAATTTACAACATTTCAATAAAACTTCAGCTTTCTCCCAATGAATACCACTCATTATAAATGCCATTCAAATAATCTGATACTTCCTTACTCAAATTAAATTCCTCCTGTATAAAGCAACAATAATTTAATATGGCACTCAGCTGCACCGTCTCCAAGGGTCGGTCTTTATAACTCAGGTTGCCGCAACGGATCAGGACTTCGATGAGTATTTCGCAGATCTGTTTCACCTCCTCGCTTCTTAAATGATTCTCAATCAATATCAGGATCGGATTTTTTACTTCTTGGATCAATTTTATGCCGCATTCAATGGCCGTTTTCTCTTTTGGTTGGAGCAGACATTCCTCACATTTCTTTATTGATTTTGTTATCTGCAGCAACTCTCTTCCCCCTTTTTTCATATTGATATAACGCAAGCTTTCAACGATAATTTTCTATTGAATTAATTAAATTAATTTTAATATATTTAATTTAATGAAGATAACATCTCTATTCCTGATCTTGTTTTCAGCAAGTTTATATGCCCAGCCACCTTCAGGAGCGAGAATGACAGCCATTGCAGACGCTGGTATTGCAATAGGTGATATCTGGTCATTAAACGTAAATCAGGCCGGATTATTGGATGTGGATAGCTTCAGCTTGGCATTAGACCATCAAAAATTACTATTAGATCAAAAAATTGCTGCATCCAAATTCATGATGGCTATACCTTTCAAGCAGAATGTTCTTGGATTCGGATTTTCCCGATATGGCTTTGATACTTACAAACAACATGAAATAAATTTTGCATTTGGGCGGTCATTCGGGCCTAAAATAGCAGTAGCACTGGCCTTGCATTATCATCAATTAAGCATTGGTACTTATGGCAAAACCTCGGCTTACTCTATTGATGCGGGCTTGATTTACAAAATGAGTCCATTTTTAAGTCTGGGTGCGCATGTTAGTGATCTCAACAATCATTCTTTTGGTGAAAACCTAAGTTTTATGGCCCTGCCTTTGCGAATCCAATTCGGCACAGCTTATTGGGTTAGTCAGCAGTTGATGATTGCAGCTGCGCTGGAACAAAACTCAGTAAGCCAGGCCGCATTCAAATTGGGATTAGATTATCGAATGATTAAATCATTGACTTTAAGAGCCGGGGTCAAAACAAATCCGATCAGAGAATCTGCCGGTCTGGGTTTGTTTATTAAAGATTTTAAGTTGGATTTAGCCTTCATCAGCCAGCATTCCCTGGGTTTCGGTTCACAAATCGGGCTTTCCTATGAATTTTAATCTCAGTCGATTTTTTGGTTTTTGTTTGTTGGCGATATTGATTTCAAAGACCAGCATCGCACAGCAAAATACCGAGCAACAAGTGGCTGAGTTGATCGAGTCCTTATCTCATATTGCTGACGAAAATTTCGATTATGCGGAGCTACTGGACCGGATCAATTACTACCGCTCTCACCCACTGAATCTAAATACTGCATCAGAAGCTGAACTAAAAGAATTTATGTTACTGTCGCCTATACAAATCAGCTCATTGCTGAATCATATGAAGGAGAATGGCGTTCTAATTGATTTAATGGAGTTGCAGGCGATCGAACATTTTGATTCGAATGATATTCAGCATTTGCTTCCTTTTTTAAGTATTGGTTTACCTAATTCATTAAATGGTTTGGAACTTGTTGATTTCTTGGATGCAAAGCATGACCTGATTTTCAGGTTTAAACAAGATTTACGAAAAAGAGCAGGTTATCAAATTGCTGATAGCACACAGTCCAAGTACGAAGGCTCTCCCCAGCAATTGTTGATCAGGTATCGGTATGTACTTAATAAATACATCAGTGCGGGAGTCAATTTGGAAAAAGATGCAGGAGAGCACCTTTATTTTAAGCATGCTGGTCTTTTCGATTACAGAGCTGCTTATCTTTCTCTCAAATCGATTGGGCCGCTTCAAAAATTGGTCATTGGCGATTATGATTTGCAATTCGGACAGGGCCTGTCTTTATGGTCTGGCTTGAGCTTCGGTAAAAGTTCTGCTGTAAATACCTTGGTTAAGCCTGAAGTTGGCCTCAAGCCATATTCATCCTTTAATGAGGGTTTGTTTTTTAGAGGCTTAGCCAATACCATCGGTTTTGGTGTTATCAAATTCACTTCCTTTTATTCTATACGAAAATTGGATGCTTCATTGGATGAGAACATGGAAGTGGGTTCCCTCAATTTATCCGGTCTACACCGGACAGCTACCGAAATAGCGCATCAGAAAAATTTAAAATACAAAAGCTTTGGAGGAATCTTAGAGTGGAAGAGAAGTCATTTAAATTTAGGCTTGATTGCCTTTCATTCTGCATTTGATCAAGCTTTTGCTTCAGGAGATCAACCCTATAATTTGTTTGATTTCCATGGAAAAAAATTAAATAATTATGGTGTATCCGCAAATTATACCATTAGTAATTCCTATTTATTTTCGGAAATCGCTCATAGTTCTTCAGGAGGCACGGCATTTTTAGCTGGATTATTGACCAGCTTGAGTCCTAAACTTTCACTCGGTCTACACTATCGAAATTATCCCAAAAATTACCATTCATTTTTTAATGCTGCTTTATCAGAATCCAGTTCATCTGTCAACGAAAATGCGTTTTATGCAGTACTCAACTTCAAGTTCGATCGAAAATGGGAGTGGAGCTATTTTGTGGATTATTTTGTTTTTCCTTGGTTGAAATATGGTGTGGATGCACCATCAAATGGTTTTGAAATGTTGAGTCAATTGAGTTTCCAGCCCAACAAGCGCCTGCAGGTAATTGGACTTTACAAAATGGAGCAAAAACAAGAAAATGATCATCAGGAGCAGACCTTTCATTTTTTAGAAACGGTATTATCTCAAAAGATCCGATTGGATTTGAAGTATTGGATAAATAAAATGATCCAAATCAGAAACCGACTGGAAACCATCCAAACTAAATCAGAGAGGAGCTTTTTGACTTTTCAGGAACTTCAATACAAACCTTTGCAAAGTAGGTTGAGTTTTAATTGTCGTTTCACTTTATTCAAGGTGCCCTCTTACGATTCGAGGATATACACTTACCAGCCGGATGTGTTGTACCAAACTTCGATCAGGCTTTTTCAAAATGAAGGGATGCAGTTCCTCGCCAACATACGCTATCGTTTGCAGAAAGGTTTAGACTGCTGGTTGAACTATGTTTCATACCGATACAGTAATCTGGATCATATTGGAACCGGTTTAAGTGAAATTACAGGAAATAAAGCTTCTGAATTGAAGTTTCAAATCAGGTATCAATTTTGAAAGTATGTACAAAGGCGAAATCCCATTCGTTCGCTTATTGGTTCCATTGATATTGGGAATTGTTCTTGCCTGGTATTATCCATTAAATCATCCCAATTTATTATTGTTGATCATTAGCATGATCCTAATTGTTGCTTTTTGGGGTGCTTTGCTCCAATATCAAAAGCGAAGGCTTTATTTTTTCAATCATTATATCGGTTTACTGGCACATCTGCTGATTGGTTTATTGGCATATCAGTTCACTTGTCGTCATTTACCAGGATCAGAACCGTCTTACTTTGCCAATTTTCGTTCTAAATCCTTACTCATTAGCGTAAACTCAGAGCCAACACAACGGAACGATATTTTACGCTTCGAAGCCAGGGTTCGTTTTGCAGGTCGTGTTGCGGTAAAAGGTAATTTACTGATTGCTCTTAAGGTGGATACTAATTGGGTAGATCATGTCAAATATGGCGATCTGATGCTGGTTCCCGCTGCTTACCAGCAAATAGAACCACCCTACAATCCTGATGAATTCGACTTCAAATATTATTTAAAAACCAGAAAAATACTGCACCAAAGTTTCATCAATGAGCATGAAATATTTAAAATAGACAGTGGGTATGGAAATCAAATCATGTCTTTTGCCCTGAACCTAAGACGAAAAATTGTCGATCAGTTTAGAACTCACATTAATGGTCAGGAAGCTGCTTCTTTGGCCTCCACTTTAATAATGGGTTATCGAGCCGATTTAAGTCCCGAGATTTTAAATGCTTACGCTAAAACCGGTACCATGCATGTGCTTTCTGTATCTGGCATGCATGTGGCGCTTTTCTTTTTATTATTTGCTTTTCTACTCAAGCCGCTGGATCAGCATAAAAATTTACGGATTGCCAAGCTTTTTCTTCTGATCTTTTTGGTTTGGTTTTACGCCTTGCTCACCGGATTTTCTCCATCTGTAAACCGGGCAGCTCTCATGCTGAGTTTTGTGATAATCGGTAAAGCAGTCAATAAATCTATGAATGCTTATAATTTATTAGCGGTTTCAGCCTTTATTTTACTGCTCATCAATCCCTTGTATCTTTTCGATATTGGCTTTCAATTATCCTATTTGGCAGTCTTTGGTTTGGTGTTCATTCATCCAATCATCTATGAAAAATTGTATTTCAGCAATAAAATATTGGATGCCGCATGGGCGTATGTGGCACTTTCCCTTGCTGCACAAATCATCACTGCTCCACTCAGTATGTATGTCTTTCATCAGTTTCCGCTGTATTTCTTATTCAGCAATCTATTGATTGTCATTCCGGTAACCATCATCATGTATGTGGGAGTGGTATTTGTTTTGTTATTGCCCTTGGGCATCTTTTTGAACCTAACGGGGCTCATTCTTTATTACTTGATCACTTTTACTAATCAGGCTCTTCAATGGATAGAAGCTATGCCATTTGCCAGTCTGCAAGGAATCTGGTTCAATCAATGGCAATTGATGCTGCTGTACCTGATTGTATTTTCTGTGTTGCTTGCATTCCTCTATAAAAACAAATTTTCACTGTTTATGGCATTGATCTGTTCAGTAGTTTTTTCATTGATTCTGAATTTCGTAGCGTACCGTAACAGTGCCACACAAAAACTCATTTTTTATAGTCTCCGTAAAAACAGTGCCATCGCTTTTTTTAATGGCAATAAGATTCATTTGGTCACCGAATTAAATCCGGAAGATAAAGCCTATCTCTTTTCTGTTAAGCCTTCATTGGAACATCATGGATCAATATATATGACCTGGCATAAGCCCGGGAGTATATTTTATTCAGCAGAATTTTGCCAACAAAAGGGTCTGATGCAATTTGGTGATTTTAAAGTGATGAGTTGGGGGGCTGAAATGAACGGTCAATCATTAAACCGGATGATTAAAACGGATATTTTGCTGTTGAGCGGCAATCCGGTTTTAAAACTTAAAGATTTAGTAGACCGCGTAAGCTTCAAACGCTTATTGATTGATGGCACCAATCCTGATTATAGAATCAAAAAATGGATACTGGAAGCTCAATCATTGGGCCTTCCTTATCATGTTTTAAAGAAAAACAGCGCTTGGGTCCAGGATATTTCTCCAAATATTCTCTAATAAACATTTAATAACCAAAACATTCGCAGGTATTGCTTATTTTAGCAACATGCAATCTTTTGAGCTGGATAAAAACGATTTGCTGCGCATCAAAGATGCGCTCGAAGCGGATGATGCAACGCTCCAGGAATTGCTTGCAGAGTTCCATGCTTCCGAAATTGCCATCGTGCTGGAGGGTCTCTCTCAGGATTCTCGCGATCGAATCATCAATATCCTTCCGGCTGAAAAAGCCTCCGATGTATTGTCGGAGATGGATGCAGAAAGTCACCCAGAGAAGATCCTCGAAAATTTAAATCCCGAAAAACGATCTGAAATTGTTGAGGAACTTGATTACGATGACGCGACAGACATCATCAGTCAACTTCCTGAAGAGCAGCAAAATGAGATCTTACTTGAGCTCGATGAGGAGGATGCCTCTAACATCCGGACCTTATTAACCTACGCCGAAGATACGGCAGGTGGTTTAATGAACACGCAGGTCATCAAGGTGAACAGCAATTCTAACAAAAAAGAAGCCCTTGATGCAGTTATCCGTCTATCTGAGGAGATGGAGGAGTTCTATACCATTTATGTAGTGAATGATGATAATATATTGATGGGTATTGTTTCTCTGAAAGATATCATCAAGTCAAAGAACAGCATCAAGATCATCGATCTGATTCAAACCGATTTCGAATACGTAAAAGCAGAAACCGATCAGGAGGAAGTAGCCCGATTGATTTCTCAATATAATTTGACCAGTATACCCGTAGTTGATGATAACATGCAGTTATTGGGTCATATTACTTTTGATGATGTAATTGACGTACTGGAGGAAGAAAATACCGAAGACATCTTGAAGATTTCCGGGGTATCTGAAGACGAGGAACTCTCGGGTAATTGGAAAGAAGCCGTTAAAAGTAGACTGCCCTGGTTGATTTTGAACTTAATGACCGCTTTTTTGGCCGCCTCGGTTATTCGTCATTTCGATGGTACCATTGCTAAATTGAGCATTATTGCCGGTTATATGACCATGATTGCCGGTATGGGCGGCAATGCAGCAACCCAAGCTTTGGCCGTAACGGTAAGACGTATTTCCCTCAACGATTTGACCGATAACCAGGCTTACCGAACTGTTTTAAAAGAGTTTACAGTAGGTTTGATCAATGGTGGGGTAACCGGATTGGTTGTGCTATCGGTAGCGGTTATTTATGACCAAAATCCCATGTTGGGTTTGGTTATTTTCCTGGCGATGACTGGTAACCTGATCATTGCAGGTGTAACCGGCTCGGCTATTCCACTTTTATTAAAAAGGGTAGGGATTGATCCGGCAGTGGCTTCATCTATCATCATTACCACATTTACCGATGTTTTTGGTTTCATGCTCTTGTTGGGCATGGCCAGCTATTTCCTTCTTTAAAATTTAAGCATTTCTTTTCAGGCTATATTTCTCAATCTTACTGTAGAGGTGACTGCGTTGTATATCGATGTCATCAGCAGTTTTAGACACATTCCAATTGTTCTTTTCTAATTTATATCGGATGAATTCCTTCTCAGAAGCCTCCTTATACTCTTGAAAACTCTGATATCGCTCAAAATTGTTGATTAGATTGATTTGTACTTTGTTTCCATTGTTATTCACTTCTTGATGTAATTGAGGATTGGCATAATTGTGTACATCGGCTTCGGTGATCATTCGGTCGCTCAAAATAATAAGTCGCTCCACCAGGTTATGCAATTCACGTACATTGCCGGTCCAGGGAAGCTCTTTTAAAGCCTCCATTGCGCCCTCTGTGATGTTTTTGATGGGGATGCCGTATTCAGTACAGATCTCTTCGCAAAAATGCTGAGCGATAAAAGGGATATCATCTGCTCGTTCACTCAATTGTGGCACATTGATCAAAATCACGCTGATGCGATGGTAGAGATCCATCCTGAAATTGCCATTTTCCATCTCCCTTTGGAGATCTTTATTGGTGGCTGCAATCACCCTCACGTCTACTTCAATCTCCTTTTCACCGCCCACCCTGGTAATTTTGTTTTCTTGCAAGGCTCTTAAAACTTTGGCTTGGGCCGATAAGCTCATATCGCCAATTTCATCCAAGAATAAGGTGCCGCCATTTGCCTGTTCAAACTTGCCAATCCTTTGTTTTACAGCCGAAGTAAAAGAGCCTTTCTCGTGTCCAAACAGTTCACTTTCAATTAGTTCTGAGGGTATGGCTGCACAATTGACTTCCACCAAAGGGGCTGACGATCGGTTTGATTTTTCATGTAACCACCTGGCAACCAATTCTTTTCCACTACCATTTGCGCCGGTTATCAGCACACGGGCATCAGTAGGCGCCACCCGCTCTATGGTTTCTTTTATTTTCAGAATACCAACTGATTTTCCTAGGATTTCCCTTGTTTTGGTCACCTTTTGGCGTAATACCTTCGACTCAGTGATGAGGTTTTTCCGTTCCAATGCATTTCTAACGGTGATCAGCAAGCGGTTCAAGTCTGGGGGCTTGGAAATAAAGTCAAAGGCTCCCATTTTACTCGCCTCCACAGCGGTTTCAACAGTTCCATGGCCAGAAATCATAATGAAGGGTAAATCTGGTTTATGCAATAGGCCCTGTGAAAGCACTTCCATGCCATCCACTTTATTCATTTTGATATCGCAAAGCACCAAGTCAAAATCCTGGTTTTTGATCTTTTCGATTCCATCTAGGCCATTATCTACATCTTCAACGATGAAATTTTCATATTCCAGGATTTCACGTAAGGTGTTCCTAATGGCCCTTTCATCATCAATGATTAGGATTTTAGTCATAGGGATTATTCTGTTTTAGATAGGAGATGATTTATACCCACTAATATAGCGAAGCGCAATCAAACAGAATAATAAATTTAAATTAAACGAAATATTTTTTAAATAAAAAAGCAAGCCTGTAAGCCGGGTTCTGTATCTTGAAAAATCAGGATTTCTATCATTGATCTGGGCCTTACATTGCTATAAGGCTCTAACGACCTACCCTCTGACATTGACCGAGCAGGCCTGTAGCGTCAGTTTATTTGGTCTTTCAACTCCTGGGGTTTACCGCGAAGCATGTCGCCATACTAAGCCGTGAGCTCTTACCTCACGTTTTCACCTTTTCCCCAATAAATTGAGGTAGTTTATTTTCTGTGGCACTTTCCGGCTCCCGATTTGCATCGGAATCCTTCCCGTTAGGAAGCAGGATGCTCTTTGTTGCCCGGACTTTCCTCTCCTGTATGAACAGGAGCGATAGAACGGCTTGCTGATACAAAGATACGGCTTTTAAACCATCTAAGACTCGAATAAGAATTTATTTGTCTATAACTGCTATTGACAGTTTTTCAGGTCCTTGTTTACGTCTTCCGTTTTTTTCAGCCCTTGTTTATTTCCAAATGAATTGGTGATATAGGTAATGATTTCAGCAATTTCAATATCACTCAGATCTTGTTGTGCTGGCATTTGTCCATTATAGGTTTTACCGCCAACTGTAATTTCACCATTCAGGCCATTTTTGATGATACAAGCCAGTTTGTTTTTATTTGATTGGAGGTATGTGGTATCTGTAAGGGGCGGATACAAGAGTGCTAAGCCGCTACCATCATTGTTATGGCAATTACCACACCTGCTTTCATACAGCTGCTTCCCGGTTGTGTAGTATCGGTCGTAATTGATCTCCTCTTCCGACTGGCAAGCGCCGATGAAACAAATAACAGACATGAAAAGAATCAAAGTCCAGTTACGTTTACTTTTCATTTTCTTGGAGCAAAATGTCCATATCTTTTAACAACTGCTCTACCTGATCGGTTTTTGTGCCATCATAAGCCCCACGGAGGTGTCTATTTTTATCCACTAAAACAAACCAGCCCTGGTGAACTAACCCTTGTGGATCTTTTTGGTCTTCATATGCGGCAACCAGGTAATTTTTGGCAGCAAACTGATAAATGGAATCCTTCGATCCATGAACAAATTCCCATTGATGGTCGTTTATGCCGAGTTTGGTGGCGTATTTTTTTAGTCTGGAAGGTAGATCATACTTATAATCAATCGTATGCGAAAGTATTTTGACTTGAGGATTCCCTTTGTATTTTTCGTAAACTTTTAACATGTTGCGATGCATGATGGGGCAAATGGTGTTACAGCTGGTAAAAAAGAAATCGCTCACATAGATTTTTCCTTCAAAATCTTTTTCACTGATCAATAAGCTATCCTGATTTCTGAACTGAAAGGGAGGAATACTTTGATAAATGGTGTCTATCACTTTTTTGCCATCTACCATCTTCTCAATAGGTGCTCTTTCACCAAGGTAGGGCAATTGATCAGGTGTCTGATTGCAGGCTGATAAAATTAAACCAAGAAATAATAAATAAAAAAGGTTTCTCATGGCTTATCCAACTAATTGTTTCTTGGTGGCATCTAAAATCTCGAAAGCTGCAGCCGAATTGGGCGCCTCAGCATAAACCCTTAAAACAGGCTCAGTTCCAGAGGGTCTGATCATCACCCATGAATCCTCACTCAGGTGAAACTTAAATCCATCGATGTCTTCAGTTTTAACAACTTCATACTCTCCGAAGTTATTATAAAATCCTGTATTACAATTTTTTATAATGTCTTGTTTTAAGTCTTCAGTTAAGTGAAGATCATAGCGCTCAAAGGCAAACGATCCAACCTGTTCGTAGATTTCATCAATCAAGTCGGTGAGCGATTTGCCAGTTTTGGCCATAAATTCCCAAATGGTCAAACCCATCCAAATACCGTCTCTCTCAGGAATATGACCCGCTACTGCAATACCGCCCGACTCTTCGCCACCAGTTAAAAACGGTTTTCCGGAGTTAACCATCAAATCGCAGATATATTTAAATCCGATTTTGGTGACCGTATTGGTGATTCCATACAGATCACACAATTTTTGAATTTTGTTGGTACAAGAAAAAGTGGTGTAAACTTCTCCATTGAGGCCTTTTACCTTATTCATGTAGTGAATGAGCAATAGTAAGATGTGATGCGAATCCACAAAATTGCCATTTTCATCGTATAGTCCGATGCGATCGGCATCGCCATCGGTTGCCAAGCCAGAGGCGATTTCACCCTCAGATAGTTTAATCAGTTCTGAAAATTCGGTCAAATTCCTGTGAATCGGTTCTGGAGCTTGTCCGTCGAAGCCTGGGTTATGGTCGCAATGCAAAAAAGTACAGTCTGGTAATAACCTGCGCATTACATTTTGTCCGGCACCATACATGGCATCGTAGGCCCAATTCATGCTGCAATTGCGAATGGCCTCCATATCAAAATTGGCCTCTACATGGTCGCAATACATAGTCTCCAGATCTACATAATTGATTAGGCCTTCTTTTTGATATTCTTCGAGACTCTTCAGATTTAGCTGAATGCTATCAGGAATCAGTTGTTCTACTTCATCAATCATCGCCGGGGTAGCCGGACCGCCGTAACTAGCCTTGATTTTATAACCATTATATGATGGGGGATTATGAGATGCAGTTAAAATGATACCGGCATCGGCTTCTAATTTAACCGTACCCAATGATACCATTGGTGTCGATACAAAATCGTTATTGGAGCGGAATACCTTTATTCCTTGAGAGGCCAGTACCGCAGTGGTAGTATCTGCAAATAGTTGACCGGCAAATCGACAGTCGTTACCGACCACCGCACTGGGTTCTTCGTAATTTTTTCTAAGCCAAAGGGCAGTGGCATAGGCAACCCTCTGAACATTCTCTACGGTAAAATCTTCTGCAATGATCGCTCTCCAACCATCTGTACCGAACTTTATTCTGTTTTTCATACTAAATCGACTGTTTTTAGCTATTTTTGGAGCCTTATTTCGCAAGTATATAAATCATTTGTTGCAATTAAAAATCTGGATGGCATCATGTTGAAAGTATTAAAATTTGGAGGCACTTCTGTGGGTAGTCCAGATCGGATGAAAAAATTATTGGACATCATTCGACCAGATGAGCCTCAGTTAATTGTATTGTCTGCCGTAGCCGGAACGACCAATAAATTGGTAGAGATTTCAACATTATTTTTAACTGGAGAAAAAGAGCAAGCGGTAAGGGCCATCCAACAATTGCGCAATGAATACGACATTTTTATAGACGAATTGTTTAACACTGAATCCGGTAAGGCTAAAGGTAATAATACACTTGATTACCATTTTGGCCTCATTAACTCCTTCGCGAATGACCTGTTCACTCCAAAGGAAGAAAAGATGGTTTTGGCCCAAGGCGAATTGATCTCTACCAGTTTATTTCATTACTATTTGGAGGACATTGGTGTGTATTCGGTCTTGTTGTCGGCTTTAGATTTTATGAAGGTTGATGAAGACCATGAACCCATGGTCGAATTTATTGCTAAACAACTAAAACCAATGATTGCAGCTAATCCAGCAGTTAAACTATTTATCACTCAAGGATATATTTGCAGAAATGCCTACGGGGAAATTGACAATTTGCGTAGGGGCGGAAGCGATTTTACGGCATCATTGATCGGTGCAGCCATCCGCTCGCCCGAAGTACAGATTTGGACAGATATTGATGGGATGCACAATAATGATCCACGAATTGTAAAGGGGACTAAACCCATTGCACAGTTGTCTTTTGATGAAGCAGCCGAGTTGGCTTATTTTGGTGCTAAGATCTTGCATCCGCAAAGTGTTTTCCCGGCTCAGAAAAACAAAATTCCTGTTCGTTTACTCAATACCATGGAGCCAGATGCTCCCGGAACCTTGATCGGTACAGCAAGCGAGCCGGGTAAAATCAAATCAATTGCTGCAAAAGAGGGCATTACGGCCATTAAGGTTCAGTCGAGCAGGATGTTGCTGGCTTATGGGTTTTTACGTCGTGTTTTTGAAGTATTTGAGCGTTACAAAACGCCAATTGACATGATTACTACTTCGGAAGTGGCCGTATCCTTAACCATTGATGATACTCGCCATCTGAAAGATATTATAAAGGAATTGAATCATTTTGGAACCGTGGAGGTAGATCAAGATCAGACCATCGTTTGTGTGGTAGGAGATTTTGGAGCCGACAAACATGGTTTTGCTTCCCGTGTTTTCGAAGCACTTAAACACATTCCTATTCGTATGATTTCTTATGGCGGAAGCAGCTATAATATCTCACTTTTAGTGAAAACAGAAGATAAGGTGGAAGCCCTGCGTTCATTACACAATCGTTTATTTGAATAAGGATGAAAATGTTTACACCTGAGGTGCTGGTTGATCTGAATAAGCAAGAAACACCTTTTTATTTTTATCACTTAGGTTTGCTTAAGCAAACTTTAAATGTCTGTTCAGCGGCGGCCAATATCTACGGGTTTAAAGTTCATTATGCATTAAAAGCTAATTTTAATGAACCCATTCTCCAAGCGATTGCAGCTAAGGGCTTTGGGGCCGATTGTGTAAGTGGGAATGAGGTAAAGCTGGCGCTAAAAACGGGCTTCAAAAATGATGAAGTGGTGTTTGCAGGCGTTGGAAAGTCGGATAAAGAAATACAAGAAGCCCTGGCACTGGATATTTTCTGCTTCAACGTGGAATCGGTGGAGGAGTTGAGCATCATCAACGAATTGGCGGCCAAACAACAGAAAAAAGCCCGGATAGCCATTCGCATTAATCCAAATGTGGATGCTAAAACCCATCAGCACATTACCACGGGCTTAGAAGAGAACAAATTTGGTATCAATACCTGGGAGCTGAATGATTGTGTTAAAATTTTGCAGGAAGCGAGGCACCTAGAATTGGTCGGCATTCATTTTCATGTGGGATCGCAGGTAAGAGATATGGATGTTTTCAAAAGTTTATGCTTGAGAGTTAATGAGTTTAATAACTGGTTTTTAGATCGTGGTTTTGATCTGAAAGTTTTAAATGTAGGTGGGGGATTGGGTGTAGATTATTATCACCCAGATGAAAATGCCATTGCCGATTTCGACTCCTATTTCAAGGTATTCGATCAGTTTTTAGATAGAAGAAAAGGTCAGGATGTGCATTTTGAATTGGGTCGGGCCCTTGTAGCCGCATCCGGCGCCTTGCTCACTAAAGTGCTCTACATCAAGAAAGGAATTAAAAAGAATTTCATGATTCTGGATGCCGGGATGACCGAATTGATGCGGCCGGTTCTCTATCAGGCCTATCATCAAATTGAAAATCTTTCGAAGCCTACAAGTTCAAACCAAGCAGATGGACTCAAATATGATGTAGTGGGACCCATTTGCGAAAGTACCGATACCTTCGGTAAAGAAGTGTTATTGCCGGTAAGTGAACGTGGCGACCTGATCGCAATTAGAACAGCGGGTGCCTATGGAGAAGTAATGGCCTCCCGTTACAATCTTAGGGAGCCCATTACTGCGGTGTATCACCAATAATTAAGCAAAAGCGTTCAATCCGGTTACGTCCATGCCGGTGATCAACAAATGGATATCATGTGTACCTTCATAAGTTACCACTGATTCGAGGTTCATCATATGGCGCATGATCGGATACTCACCTGTAATACCCATTCCACCTAACATTTGACGTGCTTCGCGGGCAATTTTCAAGGCATGCTCCACACTGTTACGCTTTGCCATAGATATTTGTGCAGGTGTAGCCCTGTTCTCATTTTTCAAAACACCTAAGCGCCAGTTCAGCAATTGACCTTTCGTAATTTCAGTGATCATTTCGGCCAGTTTCTTTTGCTGCAGTTGGAACCCGCCAATTGGTCTGTCGAATTGGATACGCTCTTTAGAATAACGTAGGGCAGTATCATAGCAATCCATGGCTGCACCCAAAGCACCCCAAGCAATGCCATAGCGAGCTTGATTTAAACAGCTCAGAGGCCCTTTCAAGCCTTTGATATTTGGTAAAATATTTTCTTTTGGAACTTTAACGTTGTCAAAAACCAGTTCTCCGGTTGCTGAAGCCCTTAAACTCCATTTATTGTGTGTTTCCGGTGTGGAGAAACCTTCCATGCCTCTTTCAACAATGATTCCCTGAATTTCTCCTTGCTCATTCTTAGCCCAAACCACTGCAATATCTGCAAATGGAGAGTTCGAAATCCACAATTTGGCTCCGTTTAAAATGACATGGTTGCCCGCATCTTTAAAATTGGTCACCATGCCCGATGGGTTAGATCCAAAATCTGGCTCAGTTAAACCGAAACAACCCATCATTTCGCCGGTAGCGAGTTTAGGTAGGTATTTTTTTCTCTGCTCTTCCGATCCGAATGCATAAATCGGATACATTACCAGTGAGCCTTGTACCGAAGCTGTAGAACGAATGCCCGAATCGCCCCGTTCAATTTCTTGCATCATCAAACCATAAGAAATATAATCTAATCCTGCACCGCCGTATTCAACCGGGATGGTAGGTCCGAAGGCGCCAATTTCACCCAAGCCTTTTAATAACTGTTTTGGAAACTCGGCTCTTTGAGCATAATCTTCAATAATCGGGCTAACTTCCTTTTTTACCCAATCACGAACACTGTCTCTTACCAAACGATGCTCTTCGGTTAATAATTCATCTACCAAATAGTAATCGGGTGCTTCAAATAAATCTTTCTTTTGCGATACGTGATGCTTGTTTTCAGACATAAGCTTTCTTGATGTTTGCTCAAATTTATGAAAATAGGATTTTCTTCTGCCCAAAAATAAGAAGTATTTGATTTCATGACTTATTTTTGTTGAATGGCTAAATTATTTCAGCAAGTTGCTTTAAAGGAAGTGCGCTTTTTTGCCTATCATGGCTATTATCCAGAGGAGCAATTGATTGGTTCGGTATTCTTTGTAGACCTGGAAGTTAGTTTCCAGAACCAGTCTGCATTAGGTGATCAGCTGGCCAATACGGTGAATTATGAGACCCTGTTTTCTATTGCAGCACAGGAGATGAAGAAAACAGCAAAGCTGATAGAGACAGTTGCCCAGCGCATGCTCGAGCGAATTCAGTCAGAATTTAGTGGTTTAGAGGAGATCAGGGTGGTTATCCGAAAAATGCATCCGCCTTTGGCAGGTGAGGTTGGTCATTCTCAAATTGTATTAAATTGGAGTCGATGAATCAGTCCTATCAATCTATTAATGAGCAAATCTTAGCTGAAATAGTCGCTATTGTCGGCTCCGACTCGGTGATTACGGATTTTTCAGAAAAGGAAAAGTATGCCAGAGATGAAACTGAAGACTTGGTTTATTATCCTGAAGTAGTCGTAAAACCAAAAAATAGTCAGCAGATCGCTGATTTGATCAAATTATGCAATCGGCACCTCATTCCCGTTACGCCCAGAGGTGCCGGCACAGGTTTGAGCGGAGCTGCACTGGCCGTGCATGGTGGATTGATGATTTCGATGGAGAAATTCAATCAAATCATCAGTATAGATGAAGATAATTTGCAGGCAACGGTAGAGCCCGGAGTAATTACCGAGCAATTTATGAATGAAGTGGAGGCCAAAGGTTTTTATTATCCTGTGGATCCTTCCAGTAAAGGTTCTTGCTTTTTGGGTGGAAATGTGGCCCATGGCAGCGGGGGGCCAAGAGTGGTTAAATATGGTACCATCCGAGAATATATTCTGAATCTGGAGGTGGTTTTACCCAATGGTGAAATTATATGGACCGGGGCAAATACAATCAAATATGCTTCTGGCTACAATTTGACTCAATTGATGATCGGGTCTGAAGGAACTTTGGGAATCATCACAAAAATAGTCACTAAATTAATTCCAAAACCCACTCAAAACCTTTTGATGCTGGCTTCNTTCANTTCAAATGAAGAAGCTTGTGCTGCCGTATCTGCAATTTTTAAAGCAGGAATGGTGCCATCGGCCCTAGAATTTATGGAGCGGAAAGGAGTGGAGTGGGTAATTGAAAAAGATCATTTGAACTTCGATTTAAAAGATGGAATTGCTGCTTTTTTATTGATTGAGGTAGATGGTGATGATCTGGAGCGTTTATTTGTTGAATGTGAGAATATTAATGCAGTACTTGAGGGTTTTAATTGCCAGGAAGTTTTATTTGCCGATACGGCTGCTCAGAAGGAAGAGTTATGGAAAATTCGACGGACCATGGCGGTTTCTGTTAAATCGAACTCTGTTTATAAGGAAGAAGATACCGTGGTGCCTAGGGCAGCTTTACCTAAACTCATCGCCGGTATCAAGGCGGTAGGCCAGCAGTATGGTTTTGAATCTATATGTTATGGCCATGCCGGAGATGGTAATCTTCACGTTAATATCATTAAAGGCAATATGAGCGATGAAGCCTGGGAGCTTGATCTCAAAGCCGGAATCGCTGAAATTTTTAAACTAACGGTAGCTTTGGGAGGCACCATTTCCGGTGAACACGGAATTGGATTGGTTCAAAAAGAGTTCATGCACCTTAAATACACTGAAGTACACTTGGAACTGATGCGACAGATCAAAAAGGTTTTTGATCCAAATATGATTCTTAATCCAGGTAAAATATTTTAGAAAATGATTGATTTTAGTCAAGTAGATTTAGCACGTATCGGTATTTCTGTTGCCTGTGGTGCTTTGTTAGGTTTTGAACGCGAATACCGGAATAAGTCTGCCGGCTTCCGCACCATTATTCTCATTACACTAGGTTCTACCATTTTTACCATGATGTCTGAAACCATGGGTGATGATCGCATTGCAGCAAATATCATTACAGGAATTGGTTTCATCGGAGCCGGGGTTATTTTTAAAGACAGTTATTCGGTTACCGGATTGACCACTGCTGCAGTTATTTGGATGGCAGCAGCCATTGGGATGGTGGTGGGTATGTACGACTATAATTTAAGCATCACCGTTTCTTTGGTGGTCGTGCTCATTCTTTCTTTATTTCATGGATTAGAGAATTTGCTGGATTGGGTGCATCATCGTAAAACTTTGATCGTCACGTTTGATGATAATGAGCTCGATTCATTAAAAACACTTGAAACTCATCTGAAGAAGTCAAAATTGAAATTCGCAAGAAAAGAGATCGCCAAACAAGACAATAAATTAGTAGTTACACTGCTCGTTTTTGGACGTAAAAATCGCATCAAAAAATTGGATACTTATCTCTTGAGCTCAAAGAAAATAGCTCATTTCAACCTGGCTCAAACTTCACGTTAAGTCAATATTTCCGTTTTTGACACTATTAGACTGACAATCAGTCGTTTAAACATCTATTTGGATGTCAATTTGTCTTATTTAAAACTGATTTTTTGGATTGGTATGCTAGTTGAAATCTGTTTATCAAAAACAAAAAATAGGAGGATTAATTATGACACTTGTAAAATTTTCAAACGGAAACAAAGGAACTGCTTTAAATCCATGGATTGGAGATGTGTTTGATAATATTTTTAATGACACGTTTTTCTCAGACAGAATGGTTTCTAGGGTGCCAGCAGTAAATATTTCAGAATCTGAGGGAAACTACCACATTGAATTGGCAGCCCCGGGTTTAAAGAAAGATGATTTCAAAATTTCGTTGGATAAAAACGTGCTCAGTATTGCTGCCGACCAAGAATCGGAGCAAAAAGAAGAAAAGAAAAACTATAGCCGCAGGGAGTACAGTTACCAATCTTTTGTTCGTTCATTCAATTTACCAGATTCTGTAGATCAGTCTAAAATTCAGGCTGCTTATGA
>JGI25921J50272_10000059_pt1 | contig 33095 bp, 20 predicted proteins | sample LauGreSu1BDMLBSD_2_FD_50272 | JGI IMG/M metagenome (IMG submission 50272) | reverse complement strand
GAAGCACAGGTCCAGGTATTCAAAGTATCCCCATTGGGCTTGCGGGTACCCGCATGGTTGTCAAAAGTTATGATGGTATTGGTCTTGTCTTCACCCACCAGATGAATCTTGCTTTTTCTTGCGTCCACCACCACTACTTCACGGTAAATTCCTTTTTTCACAAATACTTCTACAGGATCATTGTTACCTTCTTTGATGGCATCCAATGCCAGTTGAACAGTTTTGAAATCGCCGGATCCATCTTGGGCAACAACCCATTTTTTTTGTGAGAAGCCATTGAACATGATCAACAACAGCAAAATCCCCGTAAAACAAATACGCTTCATGATCATGGTTTTTTGGNAGTAATGTAAGGGATAAGATCAGGAATGGTGGTACGGATTTCTTTGAGCACCAACTGTGCAATCAGCCTTGCACCCAATTCATTGAAATGGGTATTGTCTTCCTTGCCATCGGGATAATTTGGGTGTTCTCCTGGCCTCAACTGGCAGAACAAGAGTTTGGATTGTTCAACACCAAATTGCTGATAAAGCTGCATGCTTAGGGTATCCAGGTCGATGAAAAGCAGCTTCTCTTCTGATGCTACTTTTCGAACGAGGGCGGAGTATTCCTGGTGGGTCTGTTCAATCTTTCCTGTTGCATGAAATTTTCTTCTCGCCACAGGAGTCATCAAAACAGGAATCATTTTCTTTTCCCTTGCATCGACAATGTATTTTTTGAGGTTAGCGGAAAATTCTTCCGGGGTTGTATAGGAATTCACTTTTGATTTTACCTCATCGTTGTGACCAAACTGAATGAAAACATAATCACCTGCTGTAGCCTCATCCATGATCTGCTTCCANAGTCCTTCTGATAGAAAGGTCTTGGTACTCCTGCCGTTCTTTGCCTTGTTGACAACAGTCAGGTGCTCATTCCAGAAATGAATGAAGGGCATGCCCCATCCTGTTTCCGGATANCTTTTCTCTGACTTTATGCTCATGGTAGAATCACCTGCCAAAAATATTTTTANTTTTTTCTGGTCAGGGGCAAGCGACATCAACAGCAGCGCAACAAAAAAAGGAATGATTTTTTTCATTTCAGCAGACTGTTTAAATATACTTCAATATTGGTGTAATAGGAGTGCAATTTTATGCTTGCTGCATCACTGAAATCAGTGGGATTCAAGCCATTGCCGCGCTCCCATTCGTCTGGCATCCCATCTGCATCTTTGTCTTGCAAACTTGCTGTGCTCTTCAATACTGGCCATGCCCCTTTCGATTGTTCATATGCGGTTCCATGTGGGAACCCACCCTGTACATCAATGATTTTTCCTTTCCCGCTCAGCATATCCCTGATGATCCTTTCATCCATTGCATCCCGGCGCAATGAGGCTCCTACTTTTTTAACAACCGATTGATACCCATCATCTGCATTTTCTTTGGTAAGATTGATCACCACATGTGGTTGACCAATATAGACNCCTCTACCAGGTATTGTGGTTACCCCCATCATGTTGTCGCGGTTGACCATCCTGTTTCCTTCAATCATGTTGCCCGTAACAAAATACTGGCCATAGGGCAGAACATCTGTCTTGGAAGGATCCAGGAAATTGCCGGCAGCAGAGGGTTTGGTGGATGGGCCGGGCTTGAAATAATTGTTGACAATATTGTACTTGCCGAATTCGCCACCATAGATGGCCTTGTTTTGCCAGTTGTACACAACATTGTTCTGAAAATCGACCAATTCTTCTTTGGCTCCCAGCCTGGCACCATTGAACCTTGGGTTTCTGCTGATACAATGGGCAAAAAGATTGTGGTGGGCAGAAAGATGCGCACCACCCCAGATACCTCCNTAGCCATGGTTTTCCCAATCCTTGTCGCCGGTTTCAAAATGATAGGAATAATTCAATGGCTCTGCAATCATNTTCCATTGNAAGGTTGTACTGTCGCCGCCATATACAGACATCACCTCATCTGTGCTCCAGCTCATGCTGCAATGATCAATGATGAGTTGGTTGTTTTTTGATCCAGAAAGGGCATCATCGCCACCGCTTCCGTCCACCATTCCTTTCTGTGATTGGTACCTGTCTCCCATTCTGAAACGCATGTAACGCAGAATAATTTGGTCTCCCTTTAGCCTGACGGGATGGTCTGCAATGCAAATACCATCTCCTGGAGCAGAGTGTCCGGCAATGGTAACATTTCCTTCAATCTGCAAGGGTGATTCCAGGTGGATGGTGCCAGAAACTGTGAAAACAATGATTCTCCTTGATTTTTGTTGGGCAGCTTCCCTGAAACTGCCTGGACCGGCATCATTGAGGTTGGATACCACAATGGTCTTTCCACCACGGCCACCAACGGCATATTTTCCAAATCCTTCAGCACCTGGAAAAGCAATGGGACGCTCCGTTTGGGCCGACAAGTCCTTCCAGCAAAAAAGGCTTGACAGCAGGAACAATAAAATTGGGCAATTTGATCTAGTCATTGAAATAAAAACAGGTGGCCAATCAATGACCACCTGTTGGTTATAGGTTGATTAATAGCCAGGGTTTTGTTTCAACTTGCCTTGATAAGAAGTGATGGTTGCCTGATCGTAGGGGAACAACTCACTTTTACCTGGAACAAAAAATGATGCCAAACCTTCCCACAACTGCTTGCCATCAATTTGGGCAGTTGTCAATTGTTGCGCCCAATCAGTTCTGGTCCATCCGGTTGCAGGATTGGGAATCTGGGTAGGTCTCCAGAAGGGTTGTGCAGTTGCAGCAGTGTTTGTACCTGCAAAAAACTGAATTTCTTCACCATTGTTTCTCCAATAGATGTATTGAGGAACCTTATCATAAGGAGCTCTTCTGTCTCGAATCAATTGTATATTGGCGCGTGCCTCAGCAATTTTAGTGGCAAGAAGGTTCCACCGGAGCAGGTCAAACTTCCTGATGCCCTCATGGCCAAATTCCAAAAACCTTTCATTCACAATGGCATTGAAAAATCCAGTCTTGGTTGTTGGTGTTGTTCCAATCAAGGCCACATTTCCGCTGTATGCCCTTCTCCTTACTTCCTCATAAGCTGCAATGGCCTGGGCTGTAGGAGCACCACTGATCTCATTGACCGCTTCAGCATACATCAGCAGTACATCAGAAAAACGGATCAAAGACCAATTGTATCCAACGTTCAGGACTGTGCCCGGAAGCAGTGGATTTCTCCAGTCACGGCGGTATTTTCCTGTGTTCATTTCCCCAAGCCTGCGCTGGCTTTTGATGTTGGTTGCAGACGTTACCTGATAGTGGGTAATGGTAACATCCCTGCGGGTATCCACAGAATCAAAAGCATAAAAATAGTTGGGCAAAATCACAATCCCACCTCCCCCTGCACCAAAGCGGGAAGCATTGCTCAGGTTGGGTCCGTCATAGTTTCCCATCCGGCTGTCGCTGTTGCTATTGCCTCCACCTGCACCAACTTCAAAAATGATTTCCCCAAAAGGATCGTAGGTGAAAGAGGTCAGTTTCCTCCATATGTCCGAATAGCTTGGATTCANGGTATGCTGATCCCTTCTGGCCATCAGCTCTTCGCATTCCTGTTTTGTTATTTGATAATATTTGAGAAAATCTGCTGATCTTTCCATCTTGGCATTGGCACGAAGGGAAAACCCTCCTCTTGCCAAAGCAATCCTGGCCCTCAAAGCCATTGCTGCCGCTTTTGTAATCCTTTCGTTGCGGGGTCCGGCCTCCGTTCTCCATGGCAACAAATCTTTTGCAGCTGCAAGATCAGCAAGCAATTTATCGTAGGTAGAATCACGGTTGGCCTGCGGAATAAACAATTCAGGTTGCTTGTAGGCAGGAACCATTGGAGCAGGCACATCTCCCCAGTTGCGGATCAATTCCATGTAGAACTGAGCACGCAAAGTGAGGGCTTCTCCATGCAATCTTTTCAATTCCCTTTTTTCTGCATCTGTTCCTGAAGTGTATTGCTTCATCAAAGGAATCTGTTCAATACAAAGATTTGCCTTTTCAATACCCCTATACAATTGTCTGAAAGGATTGGNAATTTCAGAATTGGTCAACAAAAGCTGATAGCGGCCCACACCCCTTCTGCCGTTGTCGATATTGCCACTCACAATGGCCTCATCTGTATCATATGGATAATACATGCTGATGCGGATACCGTATCCATTGTCTCCCTGTAACTCATCATACACACCTATCAATGCATTGAAAGCATTGGAGGGATCAGAAAAAGCGTCAGGAATACTGTACTGTGATACTGGTGCTACTTCGGTATATTTTTTACATGATTGCAGGATCAATATCGAGCAGGTCAGCAAAAGCAACCCGGAACGAGAGATTAAATTATTCGATTTCATATGTTGCACATTAAATAAATTAGAAAGAAAGGTTCAGGCCAAAAACCCAGGTTCTGGAACGTGGATAAGCCGCAAAGTCAACACCAGGCGTCAGGGGATCGTTTCTTCTTGCAGTAACATCCGGATCATATCCAGAATACCCTGTAAGGGTAGCAAGGTTGTTGACCGTTCCAAAAAAGCGAAGACTGGATATCTTGTGCTTTTGAGAAATGGTTTTTGGAAGCGTATATCCCAAGGTGAGGTTGTTGATACGAAGATAACTTCCGTCTTCAATAGCCCATGAATGCAGCCACCAACGCTGCACACGCACCGGTGACCAAATCTTAGCATTGGCATTCAAGGCGGTTAAGGCTGCAGGGTCTTTTACTATCTGGCCCTGGTCGTTGATGTTGGTGAACCTGTCTTTCATCATGTTCAACATGTTCAAGTTAGAAAACGCTCCATCAGTCCACTCCAACTTGTTGGCATTGTAGATATCATTGCCCACAACAAAATTCACAAAAACACTCATGTCAAAATTCTTGTAATTGAACTGATTGTTCCAACCTCCGGTGAACTTTGCATTGGCATTACCAATGATCGTACGATCGCCATCTGGAGTGATTACACCATCCTTGTTGAGGTCTTTCCATTTCAACATGCCTGGTTGTGGTGTACCATACACACCATTGACAGCAATGCCTGGCTTGATGGTATACGTCTGTGTGGCAGCATTGTAATTGAAATCATCTACTCCATAAAATCCATCGGTTACAAAACCATACATCTGCCCGGTTGATTCGCCAACCTTGACAATATAATCATCTACTCCATCACTGCCCTGCCATCCGGATGTCCTGGTGATCTGTGAAACACCCCCAAGGCTTTCCACCCTGTTCTTGTTAAAAGAAATGTTGAAGTTGGAGGTCCAGCTGAAATTTTTGCTCTCGACAGGTGTTGCATTCAATTGAATCTCCACACCCCTGTTGGAGGTGGCCCCAATGTTCTGGATCTGCTGGGTATACCCTGTGGTTGGTGGAATTTGAACTGCCAGCAACAAATCATTGGCAGAATTCTTGTACGCATCAACAGTCAGTTGAACGCGGTTGTTAAAGAAGGCAAGATCCAAACCAAAGTTGCGGGTAACATTCTGCTCCCATCTCAAGCCTGGATTGGCCAGGGATGATGGTGCAAAACCNGGAAGGATGGAGCGATTNATNGCATATTGCCCGGTTACCCCATAGAGTTGCAAATAAAGCAGGTTGTCAATCCTGTTGTTGCCTACAATGCCATATCCAAAACGAAGTTTGGCATCTGAGAGCCATTTGACATCATCAAGAAATTTCTCGCGTGACAATCTCCAGGCCAGTGAACCGGAAGGGAAGACCAGGGTTCCGTTTTCAGCACTGAATTTGGAAGACCTATCTGCCCGCAGGTTGGCAGTTGCCAGATACTTGTCATCATAGGCATAAGTGGCCCTGGTGAACAAAGAGAAAATCCTGCTGGGTGGCTGGATGAATGAAGTGGGAAGCGGTTGGGCAGATCCTGATGGAGCCGATCCCAGTCCCATGTTGGCCAATGCTTTTCTTGCTGAGATATCAGCAGGGAAAAACCTTGTTTCAACACTGTTTTGGTTTGAACGCTGGTCCACCATTTCCTCTCCAGCAAGGATAGAGAAATCATGGTGCTTTTTGAAGTTGTTCAATGTATACTGAAGCGTATTGGTATTGCTGATGGTACTGTTGAATTGGGAACCAACGGAAGCAACAGGAAGTGATGCAGAGTTCCTGGCAGTTGAGGTGATCTTGCTGTAAAACAAGTCTGTTCCAACCCTTCCATTGTCGTAACCCACCGTAGACCTGAACACAAGGTTCTTGACCAGATTGATGTTCACATAAGTATTCAGATAGGTGGCAGCAGTGGACTGTTTCCTGTATTCTGCCTGTGTAAGGATGACCGGGTTGATGGCTCCTGAAGAAGCAAGAAAGTATGCCTCATCGAAATCATCAATACCACCATTGGGTGTTGGTATTTCAAAAGGCCTGTAATTGATGGTATGCCTCAACCTGTTGGTTGACCTTGAACCACTGTTGGTTGTTCCCGCACCCCTGATTTTCTGGTCTAAATACCTGAAACTGAAACCAGCCTTGACCCTATCAGATATCTTATGGTCCAATTTGAAATTCACCAGATTTCGATCAAACCCTGATTCCAGCTGAACCCCGTCTTCCCGGTTGGCGGTAAGGCTCAGGTTAAAACTGGTAGATTGGTTTCCTCCACTGAGTGAAGCGTTGTGGTTCTGAAACCTGGCATTGCGGCCAAATACAAGATCCTGCCAGCTCAAAGGACTGATGTTCTTGTACACATTCAAGGTATCCCAGGTTGTTCCATAAGTATTGGCAAAACTTGAACTGTCAGCAATGGAACCGCGGCTCCTTTCATACTGCCACCTGACAAAATCATAGGGTGACAAAACGCTCATGAACTGAGGCACTTCCCGGTAGCCGTATGATCCGTTATAGGAAGCCTGTGTTTTACCAGGTCGTCCAGACTTTGTGGTAATCATGACCACGCCATTGGCTGCACGTGCCCCATAGATCGCAGTAGTAGAAGCATCTTTCAATACATCTATGGTGGCAATGTCTTGCGGAGCAATCACAGTAAGCGCATTTTCTACCTGCACACCATCGACAATGTACAATGGTGAATTGTCTTGGGTGATGGAACCACCGCCCCGGACACGAATAAGAATATCGGCTCCTGGCGCACCTTCAGAACTGGTTACCTGCACTCCCGCCAAGCGGCCCTGCAATGCTTCAGCTGCTGAAGACAATGGAACGTCTTTGATTTGTTTTGCACTAACAGAGGACACTGATCCTGTCAGGTCCTTTCTTTTGATGCTGTTGTATCCAACCACGACCACATCTTCCAGTGTGCTTTCCGTTTTTTCCAGTGATACACTCACTGTTGCGCCTGAAGTTGTCGACAGTGTGTAAGTTTTATACCCTACATAAGTAAATACCAGGATTGGTTTTCCAGTAGCAGGTGCTGGCACTGTGAAGGCCCCATTCTTATCTGTTTGATAGCCTTTCGCATTACCCCTGACCTGAATGGTAACCCCTTCGAGTGGGTTTCCATTTTCTCCTGTTACCTTACCCTGGACAGACTTCCCTTGCGAGAAACCGGAAATGGTGGTGAACAGAAACAATAAAAAGATGGCAATTTTTCTCATTTGTGCTTGATTTGAATAATTTGGCATGTATATATTAAGGTACAATTCTATGTTGTTTTTAGACCTCTTTTGGACCTATTTTAAAGTTTATTTACGCAATCGTTCCCGAGACGTCTCAGGGCCAGGACATTCCTTGATTTTGACCCCCAACGAGAAATAAGCAAAAAATCAACAACTACCCTATCTTTATGACATGAAGTTTGAAGCGGTTACCATCAAACATATCGCACAGGAGCTGGGATTATCCACCTCAACTGTTTCACGTGCCCTGCGTGACAGCCATGAAATTAGCCAGGCTACGAAGAAAATGGTCCTGGATCATGCCAAAAAAGTAGGTTTTAAACCCAACAGAATCGCCCAAAGTTTAAAGGAGCGAAAAAGCCTTTCCATCGGTGTAATTGTTTGTGAAATTGCCAACAGCTTTTTTTCGCAGGTAATCAATGGAATTGACTCAGTTGCCTACAAACATGGGTACAATGTTATCATCGCCCAAAGCATGGAATCTGCTGAACGTGAATTGATGAACCTGGAATACCTGACCTCCTCCTCCATTGATGGATTGATCATCTCTGTTTCTACCGAAACAAAGAATTTTTCTTACTTGAAAAAATTGCATGAAAGAGGTTTGCCCATTGTATTTGTTGACAGGGTGATTGACGATATTGAGACCCATAAGGTTATTGCTGACAACTACAAAGGGGCATACAAGGCCACAAAACACCTGATTGAAAGAGGGTACAAAAAAATAGCCATCTTATCCAATAACAGTGGCCTTTCCATTTCTCAGGAAAGGNTAGATGGATACAGGGCTGCATTGAAAGATGCCAATATGCCTGTGAAAGAAAACATGATTGCGTACTGCGATCATGGTGGCATGATTTACAGCGAGGTGGAATCAGCCATGAAAATGTTGCTCAAACAACGGGTAAAGCCAGATGCCATTTTTGCAGGATCGGACAAGATCACAACCGGCTGTCTCCGTTTCATGAAACAGAAAAACATCCGAACACCACAGGATCTTGCCTTGATAGGATTCTCCAATACAGATTTAACAGAACTGCTCAATCCACCGCTTTCCGTCATCAAACAACCTGCATTTGAGATGGGACAAGCTTCTGCATCCTTGCTCTTGTCATTGATCGAAAGCAAGAGACCCCAAACCAAATTCGAAACAAGGAGCCAGTCAACTGAATTGCTGATCAGAAAATCAACCTGATCAAAGTGATGCCCTTGATGTTAAACGAAAGGGTACTTCGCTTTTTGTTTTTATACCTGTTTTGACAATATTCGCAGCTTCAATGCCCATCGCTTCAAAATCAGTAGAAATGGTAGTGATACCATTTAAGATGATTTTTTTAAGTGGCGTTTCGTTGTAGGAGATCACCCCAATCTCCTTTCCGATCTTAAGCTTGGACAGCATGATTTTCTCAATCAAGGTTACAAGGTCATCATCCATCAGGTTGATGTATACTTCGCCTTTCTGCAGCTTCTCACGCTTGATATCATGCACCACTGCATAATTGAATGCAAATTCTTTGCAAAAGGAAATGAATCCTTTGACAATCTCTTCCGGATAATAACTGTTTTCAGGAAAAATGAGTTTGATGGTTTTGTATTTTTTCAATTTATTCAATGCATCTACCAAAGCTCCATGAATATCTTTTTCAAAATTCTCATAAACAGCACTAAAATCACCCGTCACGCCTGGAATCACTTTGCCCAGCAGGATCAACTTGTTCTTGTCAATTTGGTTGATGATCTGTGGCGCCTTTTCTTCTCCCTCTACAAAATGCGGAATGATCACATAATAATTGTACTCAGCAGCAGAATTGTTCAGGAGTTTCCGAAACAGTGCCAGGTCATTGTTGTAAATATAAAAATCGACAGTAACCCTTCCTCCAAGTGTTTTTACAAAAGCATCATAGATGATTTTCTTGTGTGGGCTCAACTTATTGAACATCAGAAAAACCCTTGCCGTTCTGTCTACATCAACACTGCTGATAAAATATCCTTTTCCAGGAACTGAACCAATAAAGCCTTGGGCCTTCAAATGTTTGTACCCTTTTTCTGCCGTATCCCGGCAAATTTCAAAATGAAAACTCAGCTCATTGATGGAAGGAAGCACATCTCCAACGCTCAGCTTGCCATCCTCAATGGCCTTGGTAATGCAGTTGGCAAGCTGCTGGTACTTTGGCGTAACAGAAAACTCATCAAAATAGATCAACTTAAAAAAAAGAGAGGTCTTCATTTGTGTTGGAAATATGGTTTGTCAAAATTGTCAATTATTTTTTTGCATTGATGCTGTCCATTTCAAGCGCGGCAAGCATGAATGGACCAATGGCTTTGAGATCATCGGTTCTGATGGGTTCACTCATGTAATAGGCATAGGTTCCGTTGCGGTTGGGAGAACCGCCCAAACCACCAACAGCAACAGCCTTGGTAAAATGTGTAAGGCCCTCAGCATCTTTGACCACAAATTCTTTCATCAGGCCAGCATAACCCCTTTGGACCACTGCTGTATATGAAGGATTGGTATACCCTTTGTTGATGGCCCTTGCCATGGCATAAACAAACATGGCGCTGGCGGATGACTCCAAATAGTTTTTCTCTGCACCAGCTTTGTCCGTCACCTGCCACCAGACACCTGATGACTTGTCCTGAACCCTTGCTATGGCAATGGTAAGCCTGTTCAGGATTTCCAATAATTTTTTTCTTTCCGGGTGACTCACATCCATCACATCCAATACTTCCACCAAGGCAACATGGTACCAGCCCATGGCACGGCTCCAGAAGGATTGAGACAAACCTGTTTGCTTGTCTGCCCAAAACTGTTGACGGCTTTCATCCCATCCATGGTAAAGCAGTCCTGTCTTGGGATCCCTTGCCTTCTGTTCCATCAATACAAACTCATGCACGATGTCCGCATAAGCATCTTTGGCTCCAAAGCGCTTTGTATACTCTGCATAATAAGGTTCAATCATGTACAGACCATCGAGCCACATTTGAGCAGGATACTTGAGTTTGTGCCAGAATCCACCAGCCCTGTTTCTGGGCTGCCAGTCAATTTGCTTGCGCAACAAATTTGCGGCCTTCTTGTATTTGGGCTCTTTGTATGCATCATGCAAGCGCAATATCAACCTTCCAGTGAGAATATGGTCAGCATTGTAATCCGTGAGATCGTAGGTCCTGATGTCTCCATCGGCTGTCACAAAATGATCAACAATTTTTTTGACATATTTGATGTAGACAGAGTCGTTGGTCTTTTCCCACAATCCCCAAATGCCCATCATGGTTACCCCAATTTCATAATTCCAATTGGCAGGTCGAGGACTGCCCTTGGTCACCATTGAATCGGGATAGAGATGAAAAACAGTTGAGGCCATGTCGATGGCATCGGTCCTTTGCGAGAAAGCATTGCTTGCTAAAAACAAGCATACGCATATGGAAGGGATCATTCTTTTCATGTTCATTTGTTTTGATCTTTTGCCTGCCTGTGTTTCCAGTAATTGGCCAATATGCTTCCACTGATGTTCATCCAGGGACTGAAGACTGCTGCAGGAAGACCAACAGTTCCGAGTTTGCCCATGCTGCCTGCAATGCCGGAAGCCATGCCACCATTTTGCAAACCTACCTCAAAAGCGATGGTCCTGCTGGAGGCAATGTCCATCCCCACTCCCCTGCTGATCCAATAGCCAAAAAAATAACCGGCGGCATTGTGGATGACAGATGCAATGAAAAGCAGCCCTCCGACTTTCATCAAGCTCTCACTCCCCGCAGCGGTGGTAACAAGGGTGAAATAAATGATGCCCGCCATCGAAAATTTTGGCATGATGGTATCAAGGGAGGGAATATTTTTTTGTAACCGATTGTAGCCCAGGCCCACCAGGATTGCCCCTGCGAATTGCAAAGACAAGGTTGCAAATACTTCTGGAACAGGCAAAAGTTGGAAGAGTACCAACAGCATCCAGGCAGCAGCCAGTGCAGCAAGCATATGAATTTTTCTTGCCTGAGTAGTTGTGGCATTTTTAAGATAATCATGCAGCAAAGCAGCACTGATCGGAACAATGACAATCTTGATGATTTCTGTCATCATGGAAAAAAACTTGACATCAATCAGTGTATTGGCAAAAAGTTTCATCAGCAAAGGCGTCATCACAGGAGCAACAAGGGTGGCCAGTGCTGTGACAATGACGGACAACACGAGATTTGCTTTTGCGAGATATACCATTACATTGGAGGCAAGGCCACTGCTGCAACTTCCAATCAGGATGATACCAGCCGCTATTTCGGGCTCAAAGGAAAGAACTTTTGTGAGCAAGACACCCATCAAAGGCATGATGCTGAAATGACAAAGCAGTCCTACGAGCACACCTTTCCCCGTTGAGGCAATACCATTGAAATCGGCCAAGCGCATGTGAGTCCCCATGCCAAACATCACCAGTTGAATGACCACCAGGATCAGGTGCTTGTTGCGCAAATCAACACCACCCCAGTGTTTGAACAATTCCGGGAAAAGCATCCCTGCAGCAACTGCCAGCACAATCATGGCAGTGTATTGAAAACCCTTCAAAACCTCCATCAATTTTTTCATGCTCATCTGTTGAAGATTTTGCTGAGGTATTCCATTGCAATTGGTGGACTGGCAAGAATGGGAAGCTTTGCAGCAAGGGAGGGATTGGCATCAACCACACGGGCCATGGATGCCTGTGCCAATAAGATCAGGTCCACCCTTTCCGCCAGTGCCTCCAGTGCTTCCCCAACAATCCTGTCGTGGGTTGCAGGGTCACCTGCCATCAAGGCTTCAAATGCCCCTTCGCAGAGCATTGGCAGCAAATCAATTTCTTTTCCCTGCTGCGCAGCATTGCGCCGGACCAGATCTGTGGTAGGATCCAAAGTTGTTGACAAAGTGGCCACCACACCAATCCTGCTGCCCTTTCCTACGGCAAGCGCTGCCATGGGCTGATCCACCCGCAACACAGGAACATTGACCAATGAAGCAGCCATCTCTACCGCCCTGCCAATTGATGAGCAGGTAAACATGATGTAATCAGCACCCGCTTCTTCAGCGGATCTTGCATAGCCCACCACTCGGCGCGCAGTATCGGGTGTCAGGGTACCACAGGCAATGGTATTCTTGATCAGGCTATCGTCTGCGATATTAAATGTTTTTATGCCAGGAATATATTTGTCGCAGAGCGCTGCAAAGGCAGGAACCAGGGTTGCAGAAGTGTGAATCAGTGCAAGTGTTTTTTGTTGCATGTCAAATTGTTTTTATCATCTCAAAATATTCGGGTGGGCCCAGCTGGCCACCTTTAAAATTCATTTCCATTCCGTCAATTTCAGCATACCTAGAATGTGCCCTGCACAATGGAGCCCCATGAATACAGGAGCCAATCATTTCAACTGCAGTGATGCCGAGCGCCCTGGCGGTATGGCTGGAAGTATCTCCACCACAAATGATCAGTTTACCCAACTGGATCCTTGATGAAATTTCGCGTACTAACTTACCGTAATAATTGCCCAGCAATTCGGCATCCACTACCGATGCGTTGCGTGACCCACTGTTTACAACAACAGGTTTTCCTTTTAAGCTTTCTTCTACAATGGTATTGATCAATGAAGCATCAGGTGATGCGGCCAATGCATCTGCTGTGATGACGTGTACAGGATATTCATTTGCTCGAGCAAACTCAATCTGAGCCTGGGTAATGGGCGATTGGCTGCCAGAAACCACCAGCATGGCACCTTCTTTTTTGATTCGCTGGGATTGAAAGTTTCCTTTGAGGATTCCTTTGCTCTTCCAATACATGCCAAGGGCTGCTTCAATGCCGGAAGAGCCGATGGTAAACAGTGGAGCAGGTTGACTGCGTTCATCCAGCCAGGCACCAATTTTAATGAGGTCTTCTGCTGTCATTGCATCCAGCACAACAGCTTCTTCATCTCCCTTCAGGTTCGTCATCCATTCATTGGATGGCCGCTGCATATGATTGATATCGATCGCACCGATGCGCTTTGTGGTTTGGCTTCCAAGGTGCAAACGGAGGTCTGCTTCATCAGCAGGTGTGACAGGATGCTTGCTCATCGAGGGATGACGATCAAGCCGATAGATCGCTCCTGAGGTGCCGATGCCCATACGTACAAACAAATTGGAAAAGGCACAGAAGCGCCCTATCAAGGGCATGCCACCCAGCACAGGAACCAATGGTGTTTTAAAAAATGTTGCCCCAAGATCCATGGCCATTCCGATGCTGCCAATGGCTGGAGAGGAATCAAAGGTTGAGCAAACTTTGTAGTGAATGATGGAAGTTTGAAATGCTGAGAGTTGAGCAAAATCTCTCTCCAGCACTTCTTTCATTTCATGTGTAGCCATTGACCTCGTCTTGCCGGCAACACCATAGGCATCAAGACCAGGAAACCGCTCCAGCATTGACTTATCAGGTACTTCCATGAACAGGACAGCCCTTGCCCCATAAAGACAAAGAAATTCCAGGGCATCCGTTGATCCTGTAAAATCATCCCCGTAAAAAATCAATTTATATTTCTGGTCTTCCTTCATTTATTGTTTTGAAAATTTTTGTGCCGATGCGGCGAATTCAGGGAATTCAGCGATGGCCTCCTCCATGCTCAAACCATCCACTGCTGCATCCCAGGCTTGTTGAAGGGCCTTCACGCCTGCCTGCGGACCCATCGGATGCGCGAGTATTCCACCTCCTGCCATGTACAAAAGATCGGTTGTTTCTGTCCTGCGCCAGGTTTCAAAAGCCTGTCCTCCCCATTGACCTGAAGATACCACGGGTAAGGGATACAGCTGCTTTCCCAAAGGCTGCATCATTGCACCGATGGATGAAACAACGCTGTCATCTGATTCCCAGAATTTATTCTGGATTCCATTCACATGAAGCTGATCTACACCAACCAATCGCCATATTTTCTGGTAAGCCCTGAAATCCATGCCCAGCAAGGGATGACGGGTTAGCATGCCCCAGCCATTGCGGTGTGCATGAATAGCCAGTGCTCCATTGTCACATATTTTCTTTGTTGCAGCAATGCCTACACTGTTGACGTTGATCATGGCACAGGTCCCACCAAGTTTGACAATCATCTCATACCGCGACATCATCTCATCCATCTCACCAGAGATGTTGGCAGCATACATGATCTTTTTTCCGGTTTCCTGAAAATGTCGGTTGATCACCTCCATCACTTTTTGCAAACGCAATTCAAATGGAGAGTTGGATGATGAAGAAAGCAGTTCATCATCTTTGATGAAATCAATTCCTGCAACTGCCAACTGCGCAACAAGATTGGCTGTCTGGTCTGGTGTCAGCCCAACTGAAGGTTTGATGATTGTTCCCATCAATGGACGGTCCCAAACTCCGGTCAGTTTACGGCAACCTTCAATGCCGTGGGCTGGACCTCGGAAATGTGATACGAATGCATCAGGAAACTCAAGGTCCATCAAGCGCAAACCAGTGAACTGCCTCAACTCATACAGGTTGCCCTGCACGGTTGAAATCAATTCAGGAATATTGTAGCCAAAATTATCTAGCGACCAGGAAACCCTTACCATTGCTCTATTGTATGGTCCTTTGCCCATAGGATCTCCTGGAAGAGAGGGCTGGTCTACGTCTTGCAATACCGTTACTTCTTCCACGCGAGCAGCAAACTGATGCTTGAGCGCTTCAGTCTCTCCTGGAACCGCTACAAAAGTTCCAGATGATTGCTCGCCCGCCAGCACTGCTGCTGCCTGATGAGGGTCTAGTGCTGTCTCGATATAATATGTTGCTGTTATTCTGTTCATCATATTCATTTATCTTACCAAAGGCAACCACACCGTCATGTCTGTTTTACCACGGTTGGCCCAGGCATAGTATGGAATTAACTTTGCAGTAATGATTTTCTTTTGAGTATTGATTTCACGGTAGAGTTTCCCTTTCCATGAATCGTTGTTTACCATGAGGAGATTGGTTTGCAGTGTCTTGACCTTGCTGCTTCCAATGACCATATCTTCAACAACAAAACTGGTATTGGAGGAGATGGCACAATCAAATACACCGGCACCCTTCAAATCAGGAGATTCAAGACAATAAACCAGTGGGCCTCTTTTTACCGTGACCTGATTTCTTGACTCTTCTACCAGCGGATTCGATTCTATCAACTGTACTGGCATGGAAAGGTCCAGCACAATCAAATCGTTTTTTGTCCATTTTCTGAAGAGTCTCACATAACCATTTGCACTAGGCTGGGCTTTTATTTTGATGCCATTGACGAGAATGGAAAATTGCTTACACCATGCCGGAATGCGCAAATGCAGCGCCATGTCTGCAGGAGATTCAAGGAGCTTGATGTTGACTCGACCTGCCCATGGATAATCCGTTTTTTGTTCAAGCACGACAGCCTGTCCATTGTCCAATTTTGTTTTCAATGCATTACCAGAATACATGTTGACAAAAAGATCAGTACCCCTCATGGAATACTGGTAATGCTGCACCTCAGCAATTGTTCTTACCGTATTGGGCGGACAACAATTTGATTTGCTGATATAAGCCTGGCGACCACCTTCCCACCGCATGTGGTAGGGAAAATGAGAAGAGGATGCAAGCGGATTGGTATAAAAATAATCCTGTCCTTCCAAACCAACACCGCTCAACACACTGTTGTAAAGCGACAGCTCCAGTACATCAATATATTTTGATTCACCGGTGAGCAGAAACATTCTCCAGTTCCACAATACATTTCCAATATTGGCACAGGTTTCGTTGTAGGCAGTTAGGTTGGGCAATTGAAAATCACGTCCATATGATTGGTGCACTTTCTGCACCGTATCAGGCTTGTACGAAGTGCCATCAACAGAAACTCCGTCATAAAGCGCACCACATCCGCCGGTGACATATAGCTTGGTAGTGGTAACGTTTTCCCAAAGGGCATCCAGTGCAGTTTTTAATTGTGGATCTCCTGTTTCAGCATATACATCTGCAGCTCCTGCAAACAGGTAATTGGCACGCACTGCATGCCCTGCAACCTTCTTCATTTCCCTGAAAGGTGCACGGTCGCTNTTGTCGTCTGTTCCTTCAACTGTGCCGCGGATGGTAAGGAGATAGTCAGCAAGTTTGAGGTATTTTTTTTCACCTGTGGTTCTGTACAATTCTGTCAGCCCCATGTAATGGGAAGGACAGATGGCGTTGCGGGCCTGCGCAGCAGAAGCTTTTGCATAAAAGACAATCAAAAAGTTNGCTGCTTTGATGGCGATATCCAACAGGTTCTTTTTNCCTGTTGCACGGTGATGAATGCATGCCGCTGTCATCAGGTGACCAAAATTGTAGGCCTCAAAACTGAGCACATCATCAAACACCATCGACTTGCCAGACTGCTTTTCCTCGATGATGTTTTTTGTGTATACGTACCCATCTGCTCGCTGGGCTTTGGCAATCACGGCAATNGCATCNTCCATCAACCTGTCTATCTTGGGATCTCTTGTTGCTGCGTACAGTGCTGAAGCGGCTTCCAGGGTTTTGTAAAAATCGCCATCATGGAAGGAAGGTCCCCGGAACCTGCCTGCTTCCATGCCTGCAGCCACCTTGAAATTCTTGAATGCATAACAGATGGTATCACTGGTATAGGTTTGCCAAAGCTGCGGGAACATGATGTCTCTGCAAACCGAAAAACGTTCTTTCCAGAAACCTGTAGTCCAGGAAACATCGTTGATGCCCAAGGTTCGCATCCCTGCAAAAGGACTTTGGCTGGTGTTTACCAATCCTGGCTGTGCATGCGTGAATAGGACAATAGCAATTGATAAAGCGAGGATTCCTAATTTTTTTTGCATCATGGTTGATTAATGGCGTTGGCCGATCCTTGAAATATTGATTTCATGTAAGCGGCATTAGAGCCAAAATTCTTTTTCACGTTGTTGGGTTCTTTTGCGTCCCGGGATCTCTCCAGGACCAGCCAACCAGACCATCCCATCCTGTCCAGGGTTTGCTTCACTTTCTGCATGTCCAAGCGGGTATTGTCTTTCAGGAGTACGCCATCATCATCGGTACAATGGATCTGGACGATGTTTTTGCTTCCCAGTATCCTCAGCTCCTTGCACAAATCCCTTCCATTTTTCAGTGGGTTTGAAAAATTGAAATAGCTTTTGATGGCATCACTGCCCACCTTTTTCAACAGTTTTTTTTCTGCACTGGCATCGAGGGCCGTTTCTATTCCAATCACAACACCTGCTTCTTCAGCCATCTTGCCCACCAGTTGCAAACGGCTGACCACAGCATCCATCAACTCAGGATGCTTGACCAGGTCACACTGCACGCCCATGGGCAGGAAACCAACTTTTACATTCATCAGCTTCATGGTTCGGATACAATCCTCAATGGATTGCACAAAGTTTTCACGGCCGCAAAATGACTGGGCATAGTATCCAGACATGGACAAAGAACAGAAGGAAATATTGAATGTTTTAGCCTGTTGTATGAATACCGCCCGAATGGAATCGTTGAGGAGCTGGTTATCGAAGGTGGGACGATTGCCCAAGCCTCCCATGTCAAGTTCCAGTCCTTCTACTCCCACCTGGCTTGCCAGTTGAATAGCACCTACTTTCTGGCGCTTCAACATCATCAGGTCTACAGCTGCAATCTTGTAGCGTTGTTGGGCATACAAGCAATCAATTCCTCCGAACAAGGAAAACAGCAACAGAAAAATTGTCAATATTTTTTTGTAACGCAACATCATTTGCTGAGATAGGAATTGATCAATGCTTCAATGCGTGGCCATCCCATCAAAGCCTGAGCGGGCAATGCTTTGCCATCAGCCCCAAAAACTTTCATGGCTTCATCTTTCTCAATGGTAACAGCCGACTCTATGATCTTACCATCCTTGTCTTTCAAGGCATCCACATTCAATTTAAAATGCTTCGCAACAAATGCATACATGGCCTGGCGCTTGGAAGGTCCATAATCATGTCCTTCCAATGCAAGATGATGGTTCTGCACTGTTGCACCCGGATAAAAATCATAGACCCTTCTTAAAAAAGGAAATTCCAGTTCGGGAACATCTTTGGTCCAGTCCTTCCCATCAGAAATCACCAGTTGAGGACGTGGTGCGGCCATGGCAGCAATTTCCACATTGTTGGTTCCACCACCACAAAGATGAATACCCATACCGCTTTCGCAAGGACAACCACCGCTATGGTAAGAAGACATCATGACCACAGGAATGCTGATGGTAATGCGCTTGTCGATGGCCGTTGTGAGCATGGTTTGGCTGCCTCCGCCGGATGCACCGGTGATGCCAACACGGTTGCCGTCAACAATTGGCATGGAAAGCACGTAATCAATCAACCTTTGCGTATTGTAAATCTGTAAAGTATTCACCAAACTTTTCCGGTGCGCTGAAGGATCCACTTGTAAGAGAGACTCACCATCCCATGCAAAAAGATCATAACTCACAGACATCACGCCCATCCGGGCCAGCGATGCTGCACGGTACTGGCAATCCTCCCGGTACCTTCCCCGCTGAAAATGTCCATCAGGATGAAAGACCACAGGCAATTTCTCTTTTGCATTCAACGGCATGTAGATGGAGCCGTTGATGAAAACACCCGGCAGTGTTTCCAGTGCGAAGTCCTGCACGGTATACCCATCATGGGTTCTGGTCTTGCTTAGAATCGGTCTCCCTGCCAACTGCTTGGGAAGTTTTTCCAAACCTAAAGTTGCAACAATGCAGGAAAGAAGGGAATCTTTCCTGCTTTCCCAGCTGGCTTTATTGTTGTATCCCGAAGCAATGGATTTCAATTGAGCCAATCCTTCGGAGGGTGTTTTCAGGTGATATTGAAAAGCCTGGAGTTTGTATTTTCCTTCAGCCTCTTTGGTGAAACTGATGTCCTGAGAAGACAATACATTGGCCAGGGTCTGCTCCAGTACTGCGGTGTAGCGCCATTGGGCAAAGGTCACCTGTTTGTCCTTCTCCAGTTCCAAAGGATAGCGGATGCTAACCTTGAACCTGGATTGGATTTCATTCAACACCTCAACAAGTGGTTTTCTGAATTGATCATCAGCCGTATTTTTAACAGCTACAGGCAAGGCGTCTGGCGACATGGGCCACTTGCCATTGACAATCAATCCTGTTTGCAATTGCGATGGATCAATCTTTACATATTTTATGCCCTCCCTTCTCCAGGTATACACAATGTGCACCATGCCATCGGCAGACTGAATGATGGAGGGATAGGAATACTGGCTGATGGGGGAATCCTCCAAGATCAATGCAGCAGACCATTTTACGCCATCTTTTGAAATGGCAAGATTCAATGGCGTCCTCGGGCCTTTGCCATTCTTAATTGAATCATGTGCCACCACATGGTTGTATACCAGGAGTTGTGTGCCATCAGAGAGTGTAACTGCATCAGCCCCTGAATTGTTGTTGGGCATGGAAGAAAGCGAAACTGTTGACCAGGTTTTTCCATTGTCTGAAGACCAGGCCTCTGCCAATGCCCGTTGCTGTGTTCTGGCCAGCAATTGCAAGCGCCCATCGGCATGTTTGAGTATGGAAGGCTGAATGGCCTTGATGCCCTTTTCTGCAAGCAGATCAGTTCCTCTTGTCCATGTTATACCCATGTCTGAAGAGAACTCNATGTGCAGGTTCCATCCCTTGCTNCCTTCNGTACTGGATGCTGCAAGCAAGATGCCATTGTCCAGCAAGANTGGTTTGTTTTTAACTGGGCCCAAACAATCAGCAGGCAATGCTATGGCAGTCGACCAGGTTTTTCCATGGTCTTTTGAACGCTTCATCCATCCTTTCCATTCAGCAACATTAGAACCAACTTTGTAAAACAACAAGAGATCACCTTGGGGAACCTGGTACAATACCGGATTCCAGCAAGCATGGCGCAGGTTATTGTTGATGATGCCATTGGCAATTGAAACGGGAGCCGTCCACTTACCATTGGCATTCAGTTTGCTCATCCAGATTTCCACATCAGGATTGCGTTCCTTGGTGCCGCCAAACCAGGCCACCACCAGGCCTTCAGGCGTTTCTGCAAGGGTTGCAGCATGTGATTCAGGGAATGGCATCTTGGCCGCAATGAACTCATCCGCTACAATGCCAGACTTCCAGAACGGTTGTGCATTGCCAATGATCATGGACAACAGCAATACTGTTGTCAACAAAATGTTTTTCAGCTTTCCGGATTGTAGCATCGTATCTTTTTTTCTCATGTTATTGTGCATTGCTGAAGTTGAAGTAAAGNGTGATGTTGATGGACCTGCCTGGCTCTTTTTCGTAATCGTAAAAAATATTCTTGCTNCCCATGGGGCCAGTAGTTTCATTGCGTTGTGTCTTTGAACCAATGCTGCTGATGCCACGCATGAAGGAGATGTCACCAGCAGGAAACAGGGGCTCATAATTGTGCCACTGGTCAGTTTTCCGGGCGGGGGTAAACAATCGCAGGAACATGTCTTCGTTTTCTGTTGCAACTGTAAACCTGTTGGCTGTAGTGGTAAAAACACCATGATAAAATCCAGCATGGTACCCTTTGAACTCAGGATAGTTCCAGGGTGCTTCTCCAGTTTCTGAATCGTTGTATGGCTTGTGCCACTCGCCAAAGCTGTTTCCTTTCATGCGGTTTTTCCATACACGGTATGGACCATATCCCATATAGTTTACAGCGCGCATGTCGGATGCTGGCAATGAAAAATTGATGCCGGAAAAATTTGTGAAATACGCGGTAGGAAAATAATCCACCTGGAGCCGCATCCAGCCAGAAGGATAGACGCTCCATTTCATGGTGTTGAAATTGTTTTTCCGGTTGAAAGTCGATTGTATTTCAACAACTGAATCCTTTTGCAGCAAAGTAAAATTTCCAAAATTATTGATACCCTCTTCAAGTACAGGACCATTGCCAAAAGGAATTTTCCCAGAAGCATTTTGGATATTGCTGATGATCCCCGTTTGGCGGTTGATCTCAAACAAAACATCTTTTACATTGAAGCGCCAAGTATCAGGCATTTCCTCCACATTGATTTTTGCAATACCCGAAGTTTTCACCATCCGTTTCACCATGTTTGCAGGAGAAACAATCGGATAGCTCCAGGTAAACAACTCATTGCCATGAGGATCAATGGCGGTGAGGTACAAGGCATCATATGTCATCCAATTGACAGGAAGCGACAGTTGCAACCATCCTTTTTGCCCTGGAGGGACATCAGGAAAAAATGAAGTTTCACCCCTTCTGTCTTCCTGGTAATCCTTGCCCAAATATTTCAATGACCACTTGTACTGACAGTTCCTTAGGTTGGTAAAATGATACCTGTTTTCAATTTCAAAACGCCCGTCAAATCCTTCAACGATTTCTCTTCTTTTTATTTTGACCGGGCTCCAGATTTCCTTGATCGCAAAAAAACTTCCTTCCTTTTCAAGATGGGGGCCAAGGATACCATCTGCGGCGCGGTGCTTGTCTGTGTCGAGGCTGTCCTTCTTGTCTTTTCTCACCACAGCCTGGTCTGCATAGTCCCATAGAAAACCACCTGCCTGCAAAGGCTCATTCCACATGTGTTCCCAGTAATCTTCCAAACCCGCACCATGTCCACCATCAAACTGACCATGTAAAAATTCTGTTGGCATCACGATCTCTCTTCCCTTGTCATAATTGCCAATGCCATAACCAAACTCCCGGTAATGCTGAGTTTCTATGCCATTGAACAATTGCCAGGCATGGACAACAGTACGTTGTTGAAGATCATGTTGCGCAAAAAGCGGATCCAGATCAAGGTTGTGTCCTCCTTCGTTGCCATTCACCCAGAGCACAATAGAGGGATGGTTGACATCATGGTCAATCATTTCCTTCAAGAGCTTGCTGCCGGTTGGCGTATCATACTGTCCATGCCATCCTGCCAGTTCATCCAGCACAAACAATCCCATCGAATCACAGGCATCCAGAAAATGATCGTCGGGTGGATAATGTGACATACGCACCGCGTTCATGTTCATCGCCTTGATTGTGGCCACATCTTCAATGCTGATTGTCTTGCTGGTGGTTCGACCGGATTCAGGCCTGAAACTGTGTCGGTTCACCCCCTTGAATTTGATCTTCTGTCCATTCACATAAATGCCATCGCGTTGCCTTACCTCCACTGTCCTGAAACCAATTTTCTTTTTGACTTGATGCTGCAGTTTACCGTCTTTCATCAAAGAAAAAAGGGCAGTATACAAAGTGGGTTGTTCAGGATTCCATGGCATGATACCGCCGAAGAGATGACGGATGTCTGCATTTCCAGCAGCATCAACATCCACATTGTTTGCTTTTCCCAGGCTGGTATTTTTTTGATCAAAAAGTTCTACCGATACTGATGTGTTGGGAGAAGCCTGTACGGTTGTCCTCAAACTTCCATCTGCTTTTGCATCAACAGCAACATGGCTGATGTGCTCAGCAGGACTGAGTTTCAGGTAGACCGGACGAAAGATGCCACCAAAGATCCAGTAATCCCCCTTGCGTTCCGCTGCATTCACTGAACTGTTTTCAGAATGTTTAGAGACTTCGACTTCCAATGCATTCATCTTCCCAAATTTCACCAAAGCACTTACATCATACTGGAATGCATAGAAGGCCCCCTGGTGAACAGCACCTGCAGTTTTTCCATTGATTTTCACCAAGGCATCCGTCATCACGCCTTCAAACACGAGATCAATTTTTTTCCCTTTCCAGGTATTGGGCACCATAAAATCATGACGGTAGATCCCCTTCTCTTTTCCTTTAACGCTATCCTTGGCAAATCCATAATCGTATTTCCCAAACCCCTGCAACTCCCAACAGGAGGGCACTTCAATGTTTGTCCATTTTCCGGCATTCATTCCTCCGGTGCAATAAAACTTCCAGGTTCGGGTATCATCACTTCCGGTTCCAGACAAAAAAACCTTTTCAGATTCCTGCGCTGCAAGCCCAAGACCCAGCAAAAACAAAAAACACGATATGGTAATCTTAGACCCGAACATTTAGTTGGCTACAGTTTTGAATGAGAGCAGATGAAACACAGCCTCCTTGCAAGAAAGATCGGCGCCTGGCAAATCATAGTCCTGATCGGTTGGCGTATCCGCATTGGGAAATCTTCTCACAGGACCCGTTCTAAAGATGATGCGTTCAATGTTGGAGACGGGTGCGAACATCAGATTGGGTGATAATTTTTTTCCATTGACTGTTGTGGTATAAAACCTGTTGGAGGCATCAAACTCAATTGAGATGCTGAGCGGCTGACCCGACTTGTATTGAAAAAGTTGTTTGTTCCTATAGCCAGCCTTGGTGATGAGGTTGCCCAGTGAGTCAAGGGTTAAGCGGATGGCAGGAGTTCCTTTTCCATCCGAAAATTCAATATCCAGTTGCCCATGGCTAGACTGTTCCGGAACAATGGTGAAGGCAATAGTTGATCTGGTTGCAGCAGGAATAACCCTTTCGGCATAGGCCTCATCAAAAGGATCCTTGTCCCGCAATGCCAAAGTTCGCTGTCCATTGTAACGCCCGATGCCAACGGGTGTCCATTGGCCACTGTTGGTATTCCATAGATCCAATTCATTTCCCTGGGGCATAATATCAAAACTGTCCTTGACAGGACCAATGCAAATGTCTTTGACCGGCACTGGAATTTTTGCCACCCAGATGTCTTCCTTGTTCATGCTGTAGGTCACCCACATGTTGCCATCTTTTGGCTGGCCATTGCCCTCTTCAATACCACGGACATACTGGGGGCCATAAGACTTGTAGGCACCGCCATACCGCATGCCACTGATGGCACCATTCACCAGCAACAAACGATCATAGACCAGGCCATTGTTACTAATGGAAAGCGCTAGGGGCCACCTGAATTCTGATGGATTGTAGACCGTTGCAAATTTTTCGTCAGTGGTTTTTTGTCCCCAGATCTTGGCATTGCTGTTGACGAATCCAGGAGCCCTAAGCGGGCCGTATTGCCAAATCAATCCATTGTCTTTGCTGATGGATGTCAGGGCATGTTTCCACAGGCCCACCACCTGGCCATTGTTGAGGTGATAATAGCTGAATGCCTTCACATCTTTTTTGAGCGGTATCAACGGATCGTTGCGATCGGCCTCTTCCACCCATTGCTGCATCATCAATGGATTCGCCAAGAGTTCATTGCAGGCGGCAACAAAACCCTTGTCCTTGCTGGATGCATAAAAAGGAAAAGCTGATTTTGCAGTATCCCAGGAACTGTTGTACCGGATAAAATATACTGGTCCCAATTTTCCATCCTTGTAAATTTCACGGACCACACGGCCTATACCTTTTCCATCGTTGGGGTCGTCTCCCTTTCCCATCACTATTCCATAGTACGCCAACGTCAACAGCCTGTTGGATGAAGAAACAAAGAAGCCCATGCGTTGGTGCATCACTGCATCGAGGTCCTTGGCTATTTCTGGTCTACCTTTTTTTTGAATGCCATCAGGAATGCGGTAGATGGGAAAGCTGACCATTGGATCAGACCAATGGATGCCGTCTTCAGAAGTCTGCATCATGGACCTGCCAGGAGGCACGTGCTCACCCACAGGATTGGCAAGGTATTGCAGGTAAAATTGATTGTTCCAATAACAGAGCATGGGTGCATGGTTGTAAGTCCAGTTGATGCCAGCGGTGGATGCGGCATCGTTCCTGTTGGCCCTGAACACTTGCCTGTTGTGTACACCAATGACCGGACGCAACTGACCATGGTGGTAATCAATGTTCACTTTTTCTGCACCAACATAGTGCACCGTGTCTTGAGCACTGCTCAAAATTGCGGAGATCATAAAACAGCATGTAATCAGCATCCTCATTGTGAACTGTATTTCAAAAGACGACGGATCGTCTTCCTGTTTGTTTGAACAATGGTTCCATGCTTGTGCCCTTCAGGAATGCTGATGGCAGGATCAGGCAAGGTAAAAGTCTTGAAGTCTTGGGTAGAAACGGCGAGATAAGATTTTTCCTGGTAAGCATCAAAATAAATCAACCAGTCCTCTCCATCCTTNACCACTGAAGGACCTTCCGTAAACTTATCGGANAACTTTGATGAGACATCGCTCCAGGGGCCAATGGCTGATGTTCCAAAAGCTATTTTCAAATTCCTTTCAGGCCTTGTATTGTCTTTCATTACCAATACAAAATCATTTTTTGCCCTTCTTACNATCACGGCATCAATCACACTGAATCCTGGATCCATAAAGAGTTTAGTTGGTGTGAATTGTTTGAAATCCTTTGTGGTGGTATAATACAGTCGGTGGTTGTTACTATCGGCCTCTATTCCTTTTTCAAACCTTCCAGGAATACAGCTGGCCCATACAATGATGTAGCGGGAAGAATCCTGGTCATAAAACAATTCAGGCGCCCATACATTGACGGTTGTTGGTTCAAGCTCCATTACGGGAATGAATTGTTGTGGGGTCCAATGGATCAGGTCTTTCGAAGCAGCATATCCAAACCCCTTGTCTCCTTGCCAGCTGCTGGTCCAGACCAGGTGAAAACTGTCATCCGGCCCTTTCACAATGGAGGGATCACGCATGAGCTTTTGCTTGCCAACGCCCGGTGCAAGGAATATGGTATCGAGCCTCTCCCAATTCCGGGCATCCTTGCTATAGAGCAAGCGCAGCCCCTCGTTTGCCGGTTCGCGAAAAGAGGTGAAAACATACCAGGATTGCGAACACCCAGACAGGATGAAGACAGAGACAATCAATATGTTTTTTCTTGACATGATTTCTTGTTGATCATTTGCTGCTCACCCAAATGATGGCAGGCCATGTTGTGGGCTTGAATTGTTTTTTTACACCTCCTTCAACACCAGTAACTGTATTGACAATTTTGCCCGTTCTGGGATCGATAGTTTGAATGGTAGAAGAAGACTTAAAGCCAGTTAAATCCAGTTCCAACTCATTTTGACCTTCTGCATACAGGATGAGGTCCTTGATACCTGCCAGCATTTTCTTTTCTTTTACAGGGATGGTGTTGACAACTGCTTTCAGGAAATTTAGATCTGTCTCCTTTGGCAACACTGGCAAAGAACCACCAGCCATCAATACTGCCCATCCGAATTGCGGATAACTGTCTCCTGAATAAATGACTGCCTTTTCATGTGCCATGCGGTACTCTTTTACTGCACGGTATACCTGATCAAATGAGGAACGCACAGGCTTTGACAAACGTGCATGTTGCCTGGGAGCGAGGTGTTGTCCTCCCTGAGGAGCATAGGCTTTTCCATCCTGTTGATAATGCCAGTAGCGGATATCAATGATGTCAACATTGGCAGCCCTTTGGCCATTTTTCAAAACGGAATCTTGAACATCTTTGGTTGTACTCAAAGATATCATTGGATTGTAGCGATTCTTTCTTGTCCAAACATCAATGGCGTCGATCCAGAAGTTCACAAAATGCAGCGGTCCGGTATATTCAGCACCGATGGATTGGATGACATTCCTGTTGAGTTTAAAATTGTCCAGGCACTTGTTGATATAGGCAAGATGCAATTGCTTCCTTGCTTCATTGGAGATGTCATAGAACTGCTCGTCCATGAAAATTCTTTTGTCGCCTGCATAAGGCACTGGCTCTGGAAATCCAGTGTTGTTAATGTTATTGGCCGTTCTCCATGGAAAGTCTGCATAATGGGCACCAGCTTCAATGATATTGTGTTGAAAATAATTTTGATGAATGAGGAGCAGGGATTGCTGACTGGCCAAATTTGCAAAATGAGCAAGCCGATCCCAATACCATTTGTTGTATTGCGTAAGATCATATTTGCTCAATCCATCCCAGGCCAATCCTTTACCTGTTCTTGCAAAAGGCAATTCATAAAAAGGTGGCCACACTTCACCATCCATTCTTCTGATCCGCTCATGGTCATCGCGCCGGCGGTCATACCACAATCCATAATTGTGGTCTAGCACTGCCGTGTTAGTCTGTTTCATTTCTGCAACAACTTCTTCCAGATCATCGGTCAAACCCTTTCCATATCTGCCTGGAACATACCTTGTGAGATGTGGCTTTGCATTGACAAGGTCTTTGGGAGAGACACCGCCATTCCACCAGGGTACTTCCATCCTTCCACCAGTGATGAGTTGACCATTGTTGTTAATCCAACCATTGGTAATCTGGATCTTGGAGGACATTGCTTCTTCTCCTTTCACTGGCTTGTAGACAAATTGAATGGCCTGCCCCTTTTCATAGACCAGTGGGTTTATTTGCTTGACTGAATCTATCCAGGCCATCAACTGCAAAGGCGGTTGATTGGCTTGATTGGTAAGCATGGCAGCTACCTCAACAGATGGGCTACTGGAGGCTTCGGATTCCTTGGGAAGCAACATGGCACGATTGGACATGTCCTTGCCCAAACGCATGGAGAGTTGTGTATAAAAAAGGCTTCTGGGATTGATGTGCTCATTTGAGCTTTCCCAATACCCATTGCCGGCAAACTGAGCCCAGTTGCCAAACGCATGGTTGTTGGCACCTGGTGGCGCATAGCAATCAATCCTGGCTGCGGCACATTGCCAGAATACGCTGTTGGCTGCAGACCATCCCGCACCATTTCCATCCTGCCCGCGGTCACCCATCCTCAATGCATTTCCATCTACTGTAACATTGTCAAACAAGACTCCACTGGCCCAGCTGTCGATTGTTCCACTGAAAGAATACGGCATACTAGAATGACATTGCACAAAAGCATTCGGACCTGGGGCACAAAAACCTACAGAAAAATCATGGTAACCATTCTCTGCATAACATCTCTGAAAAAGGGTTTGCTGACCAGAGGTGGTAAACGAATACCTGCGTTGGCCGCCGATTTCTGAAACAGGTTCTTTTGAGATGCAATCCTCTACAGTTATTCTTCTTGCAGTGGATTGAAGCGCTACTGCAGCACCCGCGAAATGTTTGAAGTTGATGCGCCTCACCCAACCATCTTCCATGTTTTCCATGTTGATGGCATTCCAGCAATGGTCCTCATCTTTAGGATTCGATAACGCATAAGATGAAACAAGTGTGAGGTTTTCAACACCACAGTTGTTGATGCGCCCTTTCCATTCATATTTGCTGATCATGGCTCCACCATAACTGCTGTCAATGGCTGTCGTCAGGGCATGATCAATGGTAATCTTGTTGCCATCGATGGCCGTGATTTTTCTTTCAAAAAACAGATCACGCTCGCCTGGCTTCCATCCAGTGGCAGTCACCCCACCACCAAAATGATCTGTGCCCAATAACTTGATCCATGCCAAAGTGGAAGGTCTCCTGATCGTCACCTCATCGCCTACTGCAAAACCTTCTGTCTGCTGTATGGTAAACTGCTTTGTGCCAACACCAACATAGGCATCCACAATCATGGTTTCAGCAGATGATAGCTTGTTGTTGATTCCTTTGATGTTGATCAGCGGCTCTCTGTCAATCCCCTCGCCAACAAGGACTGTTCCCTTGCTGCCGGCCAGTACAATACCAGAGGAATGAATGNGAATGTTTTGCTTTACATGAAAGGTTCCTGTCTGCAGAAGGACCGTTCCACGAAATCCNTTTTTATCCAATGGCATGCGGGAAACGGCATCAATCGCAGCCTGAATGTATGCGCCATCATCCTGATTACCGGGTGAGAGTAAAAATTTTACATTGGGTGAGCTGATCTCCACCTCAGAGGCTTTGTATCCGGCATAGGAAAAATCAACTACTCGGTTTCCCAACCCATCTGGCACATACCTGAGGCTACCATTTTGAAATTGAACCGGACTGGGAGGTGGCAATTTTTTTTGTGCAAAAGCAGTAGAGGCTATGCAAAGCAAAAGCACAATGACACGCAACTTCAAGTTGCAGAGACCCATCAGGTGATTTGTGCTTTTGATTAAGTTTTGCATTGGCTATCATTTCTTTTTGGGTTGCACTGGCGCAACTGTTGTAACATCCACCAGGCTGTTGAGGTACTCTTCAATATTCGAATATCCATCCTTGTCCCTGTCTTTGGTTGCATCTGTGGCATCAGCAGGGTTAAGGCCATTTTTTTTCTCCCATGCATCAGGCATACCATCCAGGTCTGCATCAGCATGGGGCTGTCCTTTGTACTCAGGATACCCGCCCACCTGTGCCACTTCCGTGATGATGCCCATCTTGTAGGAATCAATCGGTAAGCGCCTGTGCTTGAACTGCGTTTCTGGTAATGTAACGTTAGGAAGATACGCAATTTTTCCGGTTGTCACCTGCGTTACAATCCTGCTGTCCACGGCATCCCTTCTTGGCAAAATTGCTCCTGCATTGGCCAGTACATATGACCTGGCAGTATTGGCTGGCAAGATGGTCATGGGGGCCATTGGTAGGGGACTGTTCCATTTCATGTCATCCGTGTACTTGTTGGTATTGGGAAAATCTTCTACCTGCACACCACCGTTCCAATTGTCTTTGGTGATCTCAGGGAATCCTTCCATGATATTTCCATTGACATAAGCCCTGCCATAAACAAGGTATTTCAGTTTGCTCCTTCCACTTTCAGGCTTCAGGATGCGATGACCCACTGATGTATTTTTGGGCGTCGCAGGGCCGGGTTGAAAATAGTTGTTGATGATGTTGTACTGCGCGCGGTAATCACCCCCGTCTATGGAGCGATGGACCCAGTTGAACACCACATTGTTGGCGAAATTAAAAATACCATTCCATCCAATGGAAGGATTGCGGCCTGCATTGTTGGCCCAAAGGCTACGGATGAAAGAACAATTCTCTCCACCCAATGTGCTTCCGAATGAATGGTTCCAGGTGTCCAATGCCTCAGCAAAAATTGAATTCTGGATGGTGATGTTGACAGTTGGAAATTTATCCTCAGCAGCTTTCCCAGTGCTGTCGTTGTACATGTGACGGTACATGCTCATGTTTTCATCCAACCCCCAGCTTGCAGACACATGATCAATCATGATGTTGCCTACAGGATTGCCACCAATGGCATCATCCCTTCTGCCAACCCATGTTTCTCCCCTTCTGAAACGCATGAAGCGGATCACCACATCATGGGTATTGATCCAAACACTTTCACCGGCAACGCAAATGCCATCTCCGGGTGCTGATTGGCCTGCAATGGTTACATAAGGAGCCCTGATGATCAAAGGGGTTTTCAACCTGATGATACCTGCAACATTGAAAACAATGATGCGGGCGCCACCTTGCTCACAGGCCCAGCGAAAACTACCAGGTCCGTCATCTTCCAGATTGGTAACAACGATTACCCTGCCACCACGTCCACCAAAACTGTACATTCCGCCACCTTCAGCACCAGGAAAAGCAAGCAAGGAGGATTGGGGAAGATCTGTAGGGCGAGAGGCAAAATCAACATAGGGTTTTCCCTTTTTAGCTTCTTCCCTTATGATGGGCAAGGCCAAAGCCCAGGCTGCATCAGAATGCTTCATGGCTGCACGCATCAATGAATCGGATGATCTTTGAACATCTGGCGGGATGCTGGGATATTGGGCATATACCTGCGCTGAGACCAGACAAATCACCAACAAGAATTTCAGTTTTTTCATTCCATTATTTTTACACGTACACTTACAAATTAACTTACTGGAAATAAAAAAGAGAAAGCTTAAACTTTCTCTTTTTAAAATTAAAATCAAAGTTCAGCTGAACACATTTTGGTCAAAGCAATCATTTTTGAACCTTTACATCAATACTGATATTGCTTTGGGTTTGAATGGCACCAAAATCATTGATGAAATTGATTTGGATGCAACCAAATTTCCCTGCTGCAGTTCTGAAGTAGACTAAATTTCCCGGAGCCAATGCAGTGGCAGTTGTTGTTGCGCCAGTAGCAAGGTTCGAAAGGCCAGCTGTCCTTAGTGAACCGCCAGAAGTCAGTGTACTGAAAGCAGGTGAAGTTGATTTTTTAAACACAGTTGCATTCCTTGTCCAGGTAGTAAGGACATGTGGAGCAAACTTGTTGGCACCCAAGGCATAAATAGTGTGCTTGGGAGCGCCCACAGTCGTGGTATCAAAGAAATAGCCGAAATCAATCAGTGCAGAATTTGTAGCACCCTGTACATAGCTCAAGACATCACCAGTGGTTGAAACAAAAAATGATTTGTTTGTTTTCGCAACAGAATCTGGCACAGCCATGGTTTTGAATGACCAAAAATGAAAATCAGGATTGATGGTTACCTTGATGGATTTATTGCCATCGCCAATGAAAACACCTTTCCTGTTTCTGGCAAATACCCGATANGTATAATCTCCTGCAATACTATCGGACATGTAGCGTTTGATGCCGGAAAAGGTCATTTTATTTGTCCCGCTTACGTTGAACGTATCAATCCTTGCACCATTTTTTTGGATCTCAATGACCGCCATTTCTTCTGTACTCGAAGCAATGGTAAAATCAAGAATGATGCTGTCTTTTGGATTGATTGCAATGTTGCCAGTCAGGTTTTTCGGATTGCCAGTGTTGAAATTAACNGACACCCCAAAGCTGTCAATAGGTGCCACTTTCTTCTCGCAACCCAATGTGAAAATTGCTGCGGTTGCAAGGGTGAAAATTGTATGTTTGAAACGTATCATTGTTTTCGTTTTTATTGGTTGATCAATGAATTATTACTGCAATGGGTCAAAGGTTCCACCAGGCCATCCTATGGTCTGCTCCAACACAAAACTTGATTGCCTGAAAAAATTGGGCAATGGATAAAAATAATAAGTTGTTGGAATGCTGATCGGCTGCGTTGCATCGAGGTTGACAAACGATGGAGTAAACATTGCAGCATAGACNGCAGGATTGTTCAGGTTGGCTGTATCCCTGGGCTTGAATCCGGCAGGATAAATCCTATCCAGATAAATCTTGGTTGCGTCTGTACCTGTTCCTGCCAGATAAGGCAGCTTTGGTGCCCACCTGATTCCTTGACGGGTTGTTCCAGACAACAAATGCAATCTTCTTGTTCGCCTGAGATCAAAGACACGCTTTCCTTCCATTGCAAATTCAACCATTCGCTCGTTCATGATGAGGTCACGCATTTGTGCTGCTGTTGTGGCCAANCCGAGTCCAAAATCCTGGGTACCAACNACNATGCCAGCTCGCTGCCGAATCAACCTGACCATGTTTTTGGCTTCTGCCAATCGGCCTGTTTCATTGGCACACTCNGCNAGGTTCATGATCACTTCAGCAAAACGCATTTCAATCCAATCCATTCCGCTNCCNCCACCTGAGTTGCTGTTGTATTGTGTCTGCACTGCAGAGATGGCAGGATTGCAGAGCTTTTTGCAGTAAAATCCAGTCTGGGTAAGCCCTGCACCTTCATCAAGCACACCGGTATAATTCCACTGCTTTCTGGCAACATTGTTGCTCAAAGGCCAGGCTGATCCATTGTACGCAATCGTAGCTTGAAAGCGAGGATCCCTGTTAAGCCAGAAAAGTGTAGCATTGTAGCCAGAGCCTGCGCTTGTAATGGGTAGTCCATTGCTCATGGTATAGGCCTGTACCAGGTTCCAAGTAGGTTGATTGGAACCACCTCCAGCCTGTCCGGTTGTTTCAGATCTTGGCCTGGTTATGTATTCGTTGTTGGTACCCCTTCCCGGGCTTAC
>JGI25921J50272_10000057_pt1 | contig 33283 bp, 28 predicted proteins | sample LauGreSu1BDMLBSD_2_FD_50272 | JGI IMG/M metagenome (IMG submission 50272) | reverse complement strand
ACAGGAGTGAACGCTGGTACAGTAACGATTACTTACACAGTAACCAATGCTAACGGCTGTACAAACACTTCAACTGCAACAGTAACTGTGAACGCGTTACCAACGGTAGCTGCAATCACAGGTGCAACCAATATCTGTTCAGGATTGACTACTCAATTGGAAAGTGCAACAGCAAATGGTGTTTGGTCATCTAACAACGCTGCTGTAGCTACAGTATCTGCAACAGGTGTTGTAACGGGTGTATCTGCTGGCTTGGCTACAATTACCTACACGGTAACAAACGCTAGCGGCTGTATTTCTTCTGTTTCAGCAGACATCAACGTAAATAGCGGTGTAACCGCAACAATTACGGCTGGTGGTGCAACTACATTCTGTGCAGGCGGTTCTGTAACTCTAACTGCAAGCACAGGCGCAAGCTACTTGTGGTCTAATGGTGCACAAACTCAGTCAATCACTGTAAACGCTGGCGGATCTTATTACGTAACAGTTACAACTGCAGCAGGTTGTTCAAATACTTCAGCTGCAACAATCGTAACTGTCAACCCACTTCCAACAGCGAATATCTTGGCGAATGGTCCATTGACCTTCTGTCAAGGTGGTTCGGTTACATTGAGCGCAAGCCCAGTTGTAGCAGGAAACACTTACTTGTGGTCTAACGGAGCAACTACAGCTTCAATCAACGTGACTTCAAGTGCGACTATTACCGTAACTGTAACAAGTGCAGCTGGTTGTTCAACGACTTCATTGCCAACTTCAGTCAATGTCTTCACGAACCCAACAGCTACCATTACCACTTCTGGTGCTACGACCTTCTGCCAAGGTGGTTCTGTAACCCTTACTGCTAACGCAGGAACTGGTTACTCTTACCAATGGTCGAACAATACCAACAACCAAGTAATGACAGCTACAACAGCAGGTTCTTACACTGTGACCGTAACAGACGCAAATGGTTGTTCGGTAACATCAGCACCAACAGTAGTAACTGTCAATGCCTTACCTACAACAGCTGCTATCACAGGTACAAACTCAGTTTGTATTGGTGGCACAACCCTCCTCAGCACAACGGCTACCAACCCTGTGTGGTCTTCAGCCAATACCGCATTTGCAACAGTTGCAGCTAACGGTCTTGTGACTGGCGTGAGTGCAGGAACAGTAGTGGTATCTTATACGATCACAAATGCAAACGGATGTACCAACACTGCTAATGTGACGGTAACTGTGAATCAATTGCCAACAGCTGCTATTGCAACAGTAGGCGCAACTACCTTCTGCCAAGGCGGATCAGTTACGCTTCTTGCATCTAACGCACCTGCAGGCATGACTTACACGTACCAATGGCGCTTGAATGGTACTGCTATCACTGGTGCAACATCTAACACCTACGTAGCGAATGCTTCGGGTAACTATTCAGTAACTATCACCACGAACAGTGGATGTGCAGCTACTTCTGCAGCAACTACTGTAACGGTGAATCCACTTCCAGTTTTAGCTGCTAACACAGGTTCTGCATCAGTTTGTGAGAACGGAACATTAACCTTAGCGAATGCACAAGCAGGTGGTTTGTGGTCTACTGCAAACAATACAATTGCAACAATTAATGCTGTAACGGGTCTTGTTACCGGAGTGAATCCAGGAACAACAACCTTGACTTACACCTTTACAAATGCAAATGGTTGTACAAATAGTGTTTCTACCAACTTTACAGTCAACGCTCTACCAGCAGCTGTAATCACAGCTAACGGTTCGACAACATTCTGTCAAGGAGGTTCTGTAGTCTTGACTGCAAACACAGGTTCATCTTACCTCTGGAGTAATGGTCAAACTACACAATCAATTACAGTGAGCAACACTGCTGACATCACTGTTACAGTAACCAATGCAAACGGTTGTTCAGCTACCTCTGCAATTACTTCTGTAGTGGTGAATGCCTTACCAGTTGCGAACATCACTTCATTGAACGGGAACAGCTTCTGTCAAGGTGGTTCAGTTACGCTAGTAGCTTCAAACGGTTCTTCATATGCGTGGTCTAACGGTGCATTTACACAAAGTGTAACTGTATCTTCGACACAAACGCTTACAGTAACTGTAACAAATGCAAATGGTTGTTCTGCAACTTCTGCACCGTTCACAGTTACAATGAACCCAGCGCCAGTAGCAACCATTACTGCTAACGGCCCAACCACATTCTGTGCGGGTGGTTCAGTAACCTTGTCTGCTCCGGCAGCTGCTTCTTACCTCTGGAGTTCAGGTGAAACAACACAAACAATCGTTGCTTCTGTCGACGGACCATACACAGTTACACTCACAGACGGAAACGGTTGTAGTGCAACATCAGCTAATATGAACATTACGGTCAATAACTTGCCAAATGTTCAATCAATTGCTGGTAACAACACCGTATGTGCTGGTTCTACGACTACACTTACAAACGCAACAATTGGTGGTACTTGGACCTCTTCAAACACTGCTATTGCAACGGTATCAACTACAGGTGTAGTAACAGGTGTAGCTGCAGGTACAGTAGCCATGACTTACACGGTAACGAACGCGAGTGGATGTTCGAATGCAGTTAGCTTCAACATTACTGTAAACGCGACACCAGTCCTTACTGCAATTGCAGGAACGGCTGTAGTTTGCGAAGGCGCAACAACATTGTTAGCAAACGCACAAGCAAACGGTACTTGGTCTTCATCTGACGTAGCTATTGCAACAGTAGCTGCCAATGGAGTTGTAAGCGGCGTAAACGCTGGTTCAGCGACAATTACTTATACTTATACAAATGCTGTAGGCTGTACTTCAAGTGTGAGCCAGGCATTGGTTGTCAATGCATTACCTACTGCTGTAATTACAGCTTCTGGTGCAACAACCTTCTGTGCTGGCGGTTCAGTTACCTTGACTGCCCCTGCAGGTATGACATATGCTTGGTCTACAGGTGAACCTACACAGTCTATCACTGTGAGCGCTTCTGGTGCCTACGCTGTAACTGTTACAAATGCAAATGGTTGCGCTGCAACATCTGCACCAGTCGCGGTAACGGTGAATGCACTTCCAACTGTAGCTATTGCAAACATCGGTGCAACCACATTCTGCCAAGGCGGTGACGTTACATTGATTTCACCATTGAATTCAACTTATTCTTATGCTTGGTCTAATGGTGCAACTGCAATTACAGGTGCAACAAGCAACACTTACGTAGCAACTGCCTCTGGTTCATACGCGCTTACGGTAACAGATGCCAATGGTTGTACAGCAACTTCAGCGGCAATCCCAGTAACAGTAAATGCATTGCCAGTAGTTACTGCAACTGCAAATGGCGCAACGACATTCTGTCAAGGCGGATCTGTAACGATCAACGCTGCAGGTGCTGCAACATACGTATGGAGCAACGGTGCAACAACACCATCAATTACTTTGAATGCTTCTGAAGTTGTAACCGTAACAGGTACAACAGTAGACGGTTGTAGTTCAGTGAGCAATGCCATCTCAGTTGTTGTCAATCCATTGCCAAACGCAACGATTACATCAAGCGGTTCTACAGCATGTCTTGGTTCTTCAGTGACCTTAACTGCTAACGGTGGAGCTACTTACTCTTGGAGTAACGGTTCTACAAACCAGTCTATCACCGTAACTGCAGGTAACACTTATACAGTTACTGTAACAAGTGCTGCCGGCTGTACCTCAACAGCTTCTGAAACAGTAACATTCAATGCCAACCCAGCGGTTACTATTGCGGCTAACGGCCCAACAGTATTCTGCCAAGGTGGTTCATTGACCCTTACTGCCACCGGTGGTGCAAACTATGTATGGAGTAACGGTGATCAAGGTGCATCAACGACTGTAACGCAGTCTGGCGCATACTTCGTAACGGTTACGAATGCATCAGGATGTACAACGCAGTCTTCAATTGTCAACGTGACTGTAAATGCTGCTCCAGTAGTAGCTGCCATTACAGGTGCAAATACAGTTTGTGAAGGCGGCAACATGACCTTAACATCTGCTACACCAGGTGGGGTTTGGACGTCTGCAAACAACTTCATCGCTACAATTGACGGTGCAGGTAACGTAACAGGCTTGAACGCAGGTTCAACTACGATTACTTACACGGTTTCTAACAACGGTTGTACTGCAACTGCAGTAGCTCAGGTGAATGTCTTGAATAACCCAGTTACACCAACGATTACAGCAAGTGGCGCAACGTCAGTTTGTCCAGGAGGTTCTGTAGTATTGTTCGCTTCGAATGCTGCGAACTACCAGTGGAGTACTGGTGCAACAACACCATTCATCGTAGCGACTCAGTCTGGCGCGTATACAGTAACTGCAACAGGCTTGAACGGCTGTTCTGCAACGTCTGTACCAGTGAACGTCTTTATCGGCGACAACACGGCTCCAGTTATTACAGCTCCTTTGAATGTAACGGTTACACCGAACCTTGGATGTGAAGCAATTGGCGTCACGTTAGGTACTCCAGTAACTTCAGACAACTGTTCTGTAGCTTCTGTAACCAATGATGCTCCTGCGATCTATCCAATCGGTACAACTACCGTAACTTGGACGGTTACAGATGCTTCTGGCAATACTTCAACAGCTACGCAGTTAGTAACTGTTGTTGACCAAACAGCTCCAACTGCGCTTGCACCTGCAAACGTTACTGTATCTTCAAATAATTTCTGTGAAGCTACAGGTGTTGACTTAGGCTTGCCGTTTGCAACTGATAACTGTACCAACAACTTGGTGATCACAAACAACGCACCAGCAACATACCCACTCGGTACAACGATCGTAACCTGGACGATTACCGATGCAGCTGGAAACATCACAACTGTTGACCAAACAGTAACTGTTGTTGACCAAACTGCTCCGGTTGTCTTGTTGGCTAACACATCTGTTATCCTCGATGCGGATGGTAACGCTACAATCGGTTTTGAAGATCTAGACAATGGTTCATTCGACAACTGTGGAATCGCAGGTGCTGTACTCAGCCAATCTGCCTTCGATTGTTCGAATGTTGGTAACAACCTCATTTCAGTAACCCTCACAGACAACAACGGCAACCAAACCACTGCTCAAGTGATGGTAACAGTTGTAGCTTCTGATGCTTGTGGCGGTTCGAACTGGGCTGATCCGAATGTTCCAGATGCCTTCACACCGAATGGAAACAACTACAACGACACATGGGTTATCCCAGGTCTCGAAGGATACAATACGAAAGAAATGGCAGTCTACAGCCGTTACGGAACCCTTGTTCATTACAGTGGCCAATACAATAACGATTGGGATGGAACACTCTTGAACACTGGCACACCAGTTCCGGATGGCACATACTACTACATTCTTAACCTTGACGGTGGTAAACAACTCAATGGTTACGTATATATCAACCGTGTTAAACAATAAGAAGTCATAGACAATTAGATATGAAAAAGATCAACAGCATCATCTTGACATTGGGCGTAGTGCTTGTGAGTTTTAACTCACAAGCACAAGACCCGAACTATCGTCAAAATCAGTTCAATGCGCTTATGCTGAACCCAGCTCAAGCGGGGGCTAACTCCTACAATGATATCACTACGCTTGCCAATACGCAGTGGACTGGTCTACGTGGGGCACCAAAAACCATGACGCTTTCAGGAAATTTCAACATCCTTAAAAACTTTGGTATCGGTGTTTCTTTATTACAAGATGAGTTAGGACCAGTGAAGTCAACCCAGTTTGCAGTCAATGGTGCATATCATTTGAAACTGAACAAGGATTGGCGTTTTTCTTTGGGTCTTCGTGCAATTGCCGGAAACACAACGGTGAATCTACTTGATTTAACTACTCCGGTACCGATGGATCCAGACATGATGACCAACATGACTACCGGTCTACAGTTCAATGCAGGATACGGATTTTTGTTGTACCACAAGAATTTTTACCTAGGGTTTTCACAACCGAGAATTGGCGAAACTTACTTTAAAGACCGCAATATGAATATGTTTGTGGATGCTAAAGGTGGTTACGTAGGTTACGTAGGTGGTAATATCAAAATGGGTCCGGTTTGGACGGTTCGTCCGAATGCAGTAGGTCGTCATATGGTGGGTCTTCCGTTTACCCTCGATATGAATATGATCATGTCTCATAAAGTAGGTTTTGACTTTGGTTTGAGCTATCAATTAAATAGTGCCATCGGCGGTATTTTAGGGTATGATTTCAATAGTAAATTCTATCTAGGATATTCTTACACTTACCCAGTAAGTCAAATGAATACAGTTGCTATTCAGTCTCACGAGATCGCTTTGCGTTATAAGTTCAACAATAACGCAAGTCGTTGTCAAGGTCCACGTTTTTTCAATTGATTTAAATGACTGTATTCCGTCAGTTTTTCTTAGTCCTTGTTGCAGGAGTTCTCAGTTCATTGGGGTGGGCGCAAACCAAGTCTTTTGACCAGTTTGACATCACCTTAAGCTCAGCATGCTTTAATACACCTTACGACGACTTTGCCACGCGCAAGTTCGGAGATAAGCTCTATGTATTATCTGCGGCCAAGAACGCTTGTGAGGACATCGACATGGATGAGTTTGCAAAAAAACCATTTTCAGACCTCTACGAAGTCAATGGTTGCCAACTCAAAGATCCGTTCTTATTAAGTGAAGAGACGAAATCTCAAATGATGATCAATACCTGTTATTACGACGGTCCGATCAGCACCAATGCAAAAGGAGATTTATTGTTTTTTACGAATAATCATGGTTCGGATAAAAACGAAAAACTAACGATTTACTACTCAACCAAAAATGCGAAGGGTGAATGGTCAGCTCCGCAACCCATTCCATTCAACAACGACAAATACAACGTTACCCATCCTTACTTTGACGAAAAGAACAAATTACTCTATTTCTCATCTGACATGCCAGGTGGCTCAGGAGGAATGGATATCTACAAGTGTTCTTTCGATAATGGTAAATTCGGACAAAAAGAAACGGTGCGTTTTGTCAATACGGATAAGAACGATATTTTCCCGATAGTTTACAAAGACAAGTTGTATTTCACATCACAAGGTCATAAGTCCATAGGAGGATATGATTTATTCGTGATGGAGAACTTTGAAATCAACTCGTTGGGAGCTCCGTTTAATACCATTTATGATGATTTAGCCATTTTGTTTACCGACGATAAAAATGGTTTCATTACCTCTAATAGGGCCACAACAGGAGCAACAGACGACATCTATGCCTTTAACTTAAAAGAGAAGTTTGTCGACAAACCACTCGAGTATGTTGTGAAAGATGCGCAGTCTGGAGAGCCAGTTTCAGATGTTGCCATCCGTATTGTCGACGACTCAACGGGTATTGTATTATTCAGCGGTACTACCGACCAAATGGGTAGCCTTACACAGCTTTTGGATAGCATTCCACTCGAGACAAAATTGCGCTTCAAAATCTTCTTAGACAAAGAAGGATATGTATCGAAAGAAATCGCATTCGAGCTCGTAGTGAAGGATTCAAACTTGGTTCAAGTTTCCGGACTCATAGACCTCAACTTGGAACCGCTTTCTCTTGAGCAAGAAATCACAGCATTGCTTGGCTTGAAGTCTATTTATTATGATTTTGACAAAGCCGATCTTCGTCCAGATGCGATCATCGAGCTTGACAAAGTAGTTCGCTTCATGAACAAACATGCGAAAATAGAAGTAGAACTTGGTTCACATACGGACTGTCGAGGGGCGGCTATTTACAACCAAGACCTTTCCAACAGAAGGGCTACTAATGCTGCTAACTACATCAAGGCAAGAATATCAAATCCGGATCGCATTACTTACAAAGGCTATGGTGAAACGCAGCTTAAAGTAGATTGTCCTTGTGAGGGCAGGATCCGTTCGAAATGTTCTGAAGAAGAAAACCAATTGAATCGTCGTACGGAATTCATTATTAAATCTTTGAATATCACAACGGGCTCTGCAAAAGTGGCAGCTAAGGGAGGTGCCGTGACTATAGATGGAAATAAAAATTTCGTGATCAAAGATGAAGGCGCGGCAGATTTCCGCCTCAATAACTTAGATGATGCCAATGACCTAAAGGGTGTTCATTTCCGAGTCCAAGTAGAATCTTCGGCAGCGCAAATTCCGAATGCTACTTCTAAATTCAAACGCGACGATGTTTACGAATACGAGCACGAAGGAAAATTCAAGTATTGTCTAGGTAGTGATTTGCGAACTTTAGAAGAGGCCGTGAAATTACAAACCCAGTTGCGCAATAGTGGTTACCCTGAAGCGTTTGTAGTTGCATTCAATAACAAGACGCGCATTTCCATTGACCAAGCTAAAAAATTACTTTCGTCAGGACAGTAATCTATGTTGGCGTCAAAGCTTCCTCCTGTAGGCACTACTATCTTTACCACAATGTCTGCGCTTGCGCAGCAATACAATGCCATCAATTTAGCGCAGGGGTTCCCCAATTTTGAAATCGATGCCGTATTGCAAAACTGCCTGATAGAAGCAGCGCAGTCAAATGCGCACCAGTATGCGCCCATGCCTGGTTTGTTGGAATTGCGCATGCAAATAGTCGCATTAATTGCCCAGCAGTACAAAAGAAACATTGACCCAAATGAGGTATTGGTAACAGCCGGAGCAACACAGGCTATTTTCACGAGTATCCAAGCGCTTGTGCATCCGGGTCAAGAGGTCATCATTTTGGATCCGAGCTATGATTGTTATGAGGCACCTGTGGTTTTGGCAGGAGCTCAGCCCATCCGCATTCCGTTAGGCTTGGATTTCAGACCCAATTGGGCGCAAATAAGGGCGTCCATTACAGCGAATACCCGAATGCTCATCACGAATAATCCTCATAACCCAAGCGGAACCATCTGGGACGCCAACGATTTTGAGGCCTTAGAAAGCATCATGCAGGACTTTCCAGATTTACTGTTGCTTTCAGATGAAGTTTATGAATTCATCGCTTTTGAACAAAGCCATCAGTCTATTCATCAGCGCGCGCAAATCCGCAAGCGCGCCATCATCGTTTCTTCTTTTGGCAAGACTTTCCACATCACAGGCTGGAAGATGGGCTACTTAGTTTGCGCACCTGACCTGATGAAAGAAATACATAAGGTGCATCAGTTTTTGGTGTTTTCGGTCAACAGTGTCGCACAACTCGCCTTGGCTAATTATCTGGCTCAGGTCAAAATAGAATCCTTGGCCACTTTCTATATGCAAAAGAGAGATCAATTCCGAGAGGGAATGCACAAAAGCCGCTTTGATTTGCTGCCTGCTCACGGGAGCTATTTTCAAGTGGCATCTTATGCCGCTATTTCCGACGAACCCGATACCGATTTTTGTATCAGACTCACCAAAGAGTATGGTGTGGCCGCCATTCCCTTATCCGTTTTTAATGCAAATGGGGAAGACCGCAAGCTCATCCGTTTCTGTTATGCCAAAACAGCGCCCACGCTTGAGGCCGCAATTGAAAGACTATGCAGCATTTAAAATTAGGCATCTTACAATTCGACCAAGTTTGGGAGGACAAACAAGCCAATTTTGAGCGAATCAAAGCGCTTTTGGCGGGCTGTCAACAACTTGACTTACTGTTGCTACCTGAAATGTTCCACACCGGGTTTTCAATGCAGATCGCCTTGGCTGATGACTGGCAAAATTCAACGGGGCTTCAATTTTTAAAAACAATTGCCCAAGCATATGATACGGCAATTTATACCTCATTGATGGTACAAGATCACGCTGCGTTTTACAATCGAGGGGTATTTATTGAACCTAATGGGACAGTCTATACCTATGACAAGAGAAAAGCCTTTGGACTCGGGGGTGAGGATGAATATTTTAAAAATGGAAGCAGCGAACAAATCGTGACCTATAAAAATTGGCGCTTCAATTTACAAATTTGTTACGATTTACGTTTTCCTGAACTCATTCGAAATCGGATAGACCAAGATGGCACTGTTGCTTATGACGTGCTATTGAATGTCGCCAATTGGCCTCAAAAACGTATTTCACATTGGGATGCGCTATTGAAAGCAAGGGCCATTGAAAACCAGTGCTATGTCATTGGCTGTAATCGCATAGGAACCGACGGCAAGGCACTTGTCTATAACGGCCATAGCCAGGTATTGAATATGTTTGGCGAGCACTTGAGCACACCCCACGAACAAGTCGGGATTTACGTTGTTGAATTAGATCATGAAGCACTCCAAATGGGCAGAAAAGCGCTGCCTTTTTTGAAGGATGCTTAGATTTTAGTATATTTATTACCTAAATACTTGAAAATGAAAAAACTTTTACTTTTTGTTAGTGCAATTGTCTCTGTAGCTTATGCTCAGAAAGCGCCACGCATTCAAACCTTCCAAGAATTAGTGAAGGCCCCTAAAGTGACTTCAGAAGTAGCTTCTGAAGAAAAAATCTTGGGTGTAACGCTTTGGTCAGATAATTTCACAGATCCTGCTAACTGGATTATCGACAACTCAGGTCAGAGCGGCATCGAATTCGGCTGGAATATCAATAATAGCAGCGATGGCTGGTGGTCTGCAAACGGCATTACCTCAACTTCAGGTGGCAATTACGCAGAGTTAGTCAATGGCGACCCAACGGCTTCTCCTGGTACACAAGCGCTGAATGTCACCTATACATTAACAACTGCGCAACCAATTGATATCGCTAACCTAGGTGGTAACAACCAAGTTTCTTTGCAGTTTCAGCAGTATGGCGCACGATTCAACGACCTACAAGAAATCCAAATTTCTACAAATGGCACTACTTGGGTTACAGTCGGCAACAACCTAGACAAACCAGTTTTGTCTGCTGCAGGTGGTTCGGCTTTTGCCAATCCTGATACCAAAATCATCAATCTTGCTACTTTTTTAACGGCGACGCCAAGTCCAATTTGGGTTCGTTTCTCCTGGACTACCAATTACCCAGGTTCTGCAACCAATCCGAATGTATGGGTTACTTACGGCTGGTACATCGACGACGTTAAAATTGTTACAAACCCAACCAACGACCTCTCTGTCACTTCTTCATTCTGGGGTTCAGTAGGCTTGCCTTACTACCAAATTCCTGATGAGCAAGTCACAGAAATCGGTTTTGCAGCTGACGTTTTCAACGGCGGTGTCAATACCCAAACAAACGTGAAACTCAACATCAACGCCAACAACGGCGCTTGGACTGGCTCTTCTGCGCCAGTGAGCATCACCTCCTTAGACACTACCTCTATTGAGCTCGCTACCTTCTATACTCCTCCTGCAACGCCAGGTAATATTTCCATTACGCGCAATATTTCTGCTGACTCAACAGACGACATCCCTGCCAACAACGCTTTGGCTAACATCGATTTTGCGATAACTGACTTTATCTATGCTCGCGATAACGGCACGCCATCAGGAAGCACCTCAAACGGAACCGACGGTTTTGAGTCGGGTAACCTATTTGATGTTTTCCAAGATGCCACCCTCAAAGCAATTGACGTGCGCATGCCCGGTGGTGCAAATGGCGCTACTGTCGGAACAGAAATTTTCGTCAAATTGTATTCTATAGATGCCACAACTGGTGATTTCTTATTTGAATCAGAATCAGCACCATTTGTAATTGCCTCGAACAACCTGAACACCATTCTCACGCTCGAACTCGAGCCATATGCGAATGTGGTTGCCGGTACAACCTATTTGGCAGTGGTTGGTGCTTATTCAGGTGGTTTGCGCGTATCTAATGCTGGTAAGTCAGATCCACAAACGACCTTCTTTTTGGATATGGCAGACAACACTTGGTATTATTCAACCAATACGCCAATGGTGCGCATGAACTTTAATCCAATTTTGAGTGTTGCTGAGCAAACAGAAATTGCACAAGCAGTTGTACTTCCAAATCCTACAACAGCAAATGCTACTTTGCGTTTTGATTTACAAAACACCTCCGATGTAGTCGTTGTTGTTACAGATGTAGCTGGTAAAACCATGCAAACTAATAGCTACAATCAACTGACAGCAGGCGCACAAGAAATTACGCTTGGCGCAGAGCAGTGGGCGGCAGGTATCTACACCGTAAACATTACTTCTAATGGCCACTCTGTTACAAAGAAATTTGTAAAACGCTAATTAGTACCCTTCATCATGAAAAGCCGGGCAACCGGCTTTTTTTTTGCCATATGACTTTCGAATACGGATATCTCGGCTTGTTTTTAGCCAGTTTTTTAGCAGCAACCATTTTACCTGTTGCTTCGGAAATATTTCTCACGTCTATGTTTTTGTTGGGTTACGAACCATTGGCTTGTGTGATAGTGGCCACAACAGGCAATACCTTAGGTGCTTGGCTCAATTATGGCATTGGTTACCTCGGCAAGCCTGAATGGCTGCAAAAACTGGGTGCGCAACAAGCCGCAATAGACCGTTGGCAAACCCGTATTCATCAGTACGGAAGCTGGATGGCGCTCTTGTGTTGGGTGCCGGTAATTGGAGATGTAATTGGAATAGCGCTAGGGTTTTTTCGCGCACCATGGTTACCCACTTTTATACTGATGGGTGTCGGCAAACTCTTTCGTTACTTATTAGTGTGGGCCGGCTATTATTTTTGGTAAGCTTTTAAATACTCCATAAAAGGATCGCGTTGCTCAATAATATCTTCTCTTGTCGCTTTGATGAGCACATCCGGGCTAATCGGCAAAAGGATCCGATCTTTCACATGAAATGGCGTGAATTTCAAGGTAGCAACCATGACATCAATTTTAGAATTGTCCAGTGAGATAATCGCTGGATTGCCGAAGGTGCCGCCCATACCACCCATACATGGCGTCCCGAGTATTGCGCCGCGTTCGATGTGCTTGAACCACGCTGCGAACAACACAGAGGCGGACATTGAATTGCCATTTAATACCAAATTACACGTTCCCTCGTAAACATAATTCATGTTGTTTTCGGGGATGTAATCATACAAAATGGTATGCGTAGCGCCTTTGGGCAATCGATAAAAGTCATATTCTTTTGAAATGAGCCCGTTCGGGTAAACATTCTTTGCCCGATTTTCAAATTGCATCTGTTGCATAGGTGTCAAAAGTGCAAAGCGATCGTAGTCACTGCGCTTGTATAAATAATTGGTTTTGACAGCCGTTTTTTTGGTGTTGATATAGCTAAAAAGATATTCTTCGGCCCTCAAAAGCCCGCCTAAGTTATTGCGCAAATCAATAAAAATAGTGGTGCAATTGCGCTGCCTTACTTCTTCAAAAAAGGCATCAATTTGTTTTTTATAGAGGTTCAAGGAAAGCGGTTGGAAGGATTCCACAACAAGAATGCCTTGGTTGTTTTCATCAAAGGAGTAGGAGAGTTCATCCTCGGAGTTGTTGAATAAGCTCGACAAAAAATACTTCCAAGACGGACTAAAATCAATCTCCTTGGTGAGGGTATCACCTTTAATGGTAACCAGCTTTACTTTGGCACTCTTTGATGGCTTGAAATCCATAGAAAGGAGGTTGTACACAATTCCTATGTACTCGCTTGCTACTTCTGCTTTAGCGGCTTCAGAATCGCCCTCGCTCAGGCTTAGCGCTAAGCCATAATCGTATAGTTGTTGAACAGTAAAGGAGTCAATTGCCAAGAGTTCAGCACCAATGATGAAGTCTGAATTATAGGCGCCACTAATTATGAATTGATTGCCAACGGGCTCCACAAAGAAGGGCAGTACTTTTCTATTGGCATTGACGTTGTAGAGAAATTGTTTTGGATTGAGGCCTGTATGGGAGTCTTTGAGCGTAAAAAGGTAAGAATTGACTACCAAAATAAATTCAAAAACGGTCAGGGGTTGTTTGATTTTTTGTTGCGCACTCGCGTAGGCTAGGCTGAGGTCATTTAAATTCCCGTAATAAGTAGGATTCGGGTGTGTTTCTAATATGTGTTTGTGCAATTGTGCAAGGTCGGCTTGCATGGTTTGTGGGCACAAAAAGGTTTTTGCGGGTAGTTCTTTTTTGGGATTAAAGCTGCTTTGGCAGTCTTGTGCAAAGACGTTCGCTAAGATCCAGAAAATGAAAGCAAAAGAAATCGAGAGGCGCATGCGCGTTTGTACGAGATTGTTTTAATTTTGTTCAGTAATGAGCATCCTAAAATTATTATTTTTTATTTCAAGCTTTGCCATCCTTGGCTTTTCTTGTTCAGCGCCTGATCGAGCACAGTGCGCTTGTCTTGAACAGGCACAAAAAGTCAATCGCTTAACGCAAGCCGTTTGGAATAACAGCGCTAGTCACCAAGATTCACTTTTGTTGAGCAAAGCACTTCAAAAGAAAGACAAACTTTGTAAAAAGTTACAGGAGGCAGCGCCAGAAACACTTCACGAACTCCAAGCTTTATGTCCACATTAAGAGACGACATGCCCACGGTTTTAATTGCAGGTGGTTCTGGACTCATTGGAAGCCAGCTTACGCGCCATTTTAAAGACCGCGGCTTTCTCGTGTACAAACTCACCCGCAAGCCCACCAAACACGGCCATATCTTTTGGGACCCAAAAGCTGAAAAAATGAGCACCAGCAAATTAGATAAAATTGAGGTGCTCGTCAATTTAGTAGGGGAGAATATAGGCTCTANACGCTGGACAGCCAAACGCAAGGCAGAGATCCTCGCGTCACGGGTGCAGAGCACTCATTTTTTGGCATCTATGATTCCTCAAATGACGCAACTCAAGTATTACATCGGAGCTTCTGGCGTCAATTGTTACGACAACTTACCAGGGAAAGTTTTTACAGAGGATGAGCCGTATGGCCATGATTTTTTGGCAACAGTTGTCAAAGAATGGGAAGCCGCCCATCAGTTGGTACTCAAGCAGGTTCCGGGTTCTATTTTGCGCATCTCTATGGTGCTATCCAGACACGGCGGATCTTTACACCTCATGAAACAACCCATTTATTGGGGTCTTGGAGCTCCTGTTGGGGCAGGCTCTCAAACGAGCCCCTGGATTCATATAGATGATCTTTGCAGGCTCATGCTCTTCGCATACGATACCAAACTAGAAGGCACCTTCAATGCATTGGGAGGAAATGATACCAATGCAGACATGACCACGCGTTTGGCCAAATGGCTCAAGCGGCCTCTTTTTCTGCCCAATATTCCAGCGTTTGCACTGCGTTTGCTTTTAGGGGAGCGCGCTGTATTGGTTTTGTCGGATTTGCGTGCGAGTAACCAAAAAATCAAAGCAGCAGGTTTTACTTTCAAATATACCTCTTTGGATAGCGCCTTTAAGTCCTTTTTCAAGAAGCGCTAACATACATTTCACATTAGGTCCTTATTTTCACCCAAACTTGTTTTTCAAAAAGAAAAATAAGTACATTCAAAAAAAATAGCGAATGAGAAAAAAGGAAAAAATCTTTGTGCTAGACACCTCTGTTTTACTGCACGACTTCGATGCCATTGTCAATTTCAAAGAGCATTATGTAGCCATACCAATTACCGTTTTAGAAGAACTCGATAAGTTCAAGATAGGCAACGATACCAAGAATTTTTCTGCACGAGAAGTCATTCGCTTTATTGATAAACTTTCCGGGAGTGGCTCTTTACAAGAGTGGATAACCTTAGGCAAAGGCTTGGGTAAGTTCAAGGTGGTGATGGATGAACAGCCTACAGGCCTCAACGCAGAAAAGGTTTATGCCATGGGCAAAAATGACCACAAAATCATCAATGCGGCGCTTGGCTTAATGGAATTAGAGCAAAAGCGCACGGTTATTTTGGTGACCAAAGACATCAATTTGCGCATCAAAGCGAAAGCACTTGGCGTTGTAGCAGAAGACTACGAAACAGGAAAGGTGAACACTGCCGAAATTCAAGGCGCAGGTAAATACGGTGTGGAGGGCATAGATTCAGAGGTGATTCGCGAGATTTTTACGCGAGGAAGCATCGAAGAAAACGGCATTCTTGGCGAGCGCAAAGCAACCAATGGCTATTATATCCTCAAGAATGGAAAAACATCCTCACTTGCGTTTTATAATCATCACTCAGATCAAATAGAGCGCATAGAAAAGGAATTTGTATACGGCATCAAACCTAAAAATGCAGAGCAGGCTTTTGCTTTTCATGCTTTGTTGAATCCGGATGTAAAATTAGTGGCGATGCAAGGGGTTGCAGGCACCGGAAAAACCCTTTTGGCATTGGCATCTGCATTAGAGCAAAACAAAAAGTTCAATCAAGTTATTTTGGCGAGGCCACTTGTTCCGCTTTCCAATAAAGAAATTGGTTTCTTACCTGGCGACGCCGACGATAAAATAGGCCCCTACATGGAACCGCTTTGGGACAACCTCAAGTTTATCAAGTCGCAATTCGGAGAAAACGAAAAGAAATACAAAGCCATTCTAGAAATGGAACAAACCAAACGAATTGTCATTACACCGCTCGCATTTATAAGGGGCCGGAGCCTGAGCAATATCATGTTTATCATTGATGAAGCGCAAAACCTCACACCTCACGAAGTCAAAACGATCATCACACGAGCGGGTGAAAACACCAAGATTGTGTTTACCGGCGATGTACATCAGATAGACACTCCTTATCTCGATGAAAATAGCAATGGCTTGGCCTATCTGATTGACCGTTTACAAGGACAGCCCTTGTTTGCACACGTGCGCTTAGAAAAAGGGGAGCGCTCGGAATTGGCCAACTTGGCCAATGATTTATTGTAGTACTTGCGGTTCAATGCGCAAGAGTTCGCCACAATAAAGTGTTTTTTCGGTTTGGCTCTCTAGGTATAAACTGCTGTGCTCAGCCTTGCGCCCTTCGAAATACATGTCGGCGAGCTCGGTCAGTAAATCAGCTTCGATAGCGGGAGAGTAGGTATTGAGTGTGAGTCTGCCATTGGGACTGAGTATGGCTGCACACGCGGCAAAGAGTTGGTCAATTTTATCTTCAAGTTTCCACTTTTCTCCCTTCACTCCATTTCCCCAAGCTGGCGGGTCCATTAAGATATAGTCGTATTGATGGCCGCGACGGGCTTCTCTTTCGGCAAACTTGAGCGCATCTTCTAGCACCCAATGGATGTTCAGGAGTCTACTTGCATCCATGTTTTGTCGTGCCCAATTCAGGATGGATTTTGATGAATCGATGTGGAAGGCATCTGCCCCCTTGAGGCGCGCCATACAGCTTGCAGCACCTGTGTAGGCAAATAAATTGAGGAATTTATCGTCGGGGCCAACATGTGTATCAATGTGGGCCCAATTAATAGCTTGTTCTGGAAAAAGACCAACGTGTTTGAAAGTAGAAGTCCCTAGTACGAATTTAAGACGACCATAGGCCAACTGCCATTCTGTTGGCGCGTCGGGTCGAAGAGCTTTCCAACGCCCATTTTTACCGGGCGCTTCCAAGAATTCCCAGTGAGCCATTGCGCGCCATTCTGTAAAAGGTTTGCCGCTGTGAAAATAGGCTTGTATGTCGGGCCTAATCGTGATGACTTTGCCCCAGCGCTCGAGTTTTTTCCCACCTCCGGCATCTAGTAATTGGTAATCAGGCCAAGAGGGTGCAATGGCGCGTGGCGTTTGAGACATTTTAACGCATTTTAGGGGTTTTCTTGCGACCACCCGTCATTTGGGCCATGCGCATTTGGTTTTTGGAGGGGGCCATTTGCAGCTGCTGTTGGAGCATTTTGATTTGATCTTTGAGCATGCCGTTTTTGTCGTGTTTTTTGGCTTCTGCGAGCAGCGCCAAAGCTTCTGGTCTACGACCTGTTTGAGCGCAAATACCAGCGAGGTGCATGCGCGCAACCGCGTTGTCTTCTTTTTGACGCAGCCCCAAACCAATAGCTTTGCGCAAGAGTTGTTCGGAGGTAGCAAAGCCAAGCTCTTGTGCGCCGAGAACGGCTTTGAGATAGAGAATGTAGGCGTGTTGTTTTTTAGGCAACAAATGTGGATGGGTGATTTTGTTGATATATGCTTTGGCTTTGTCTTGGTTGCCAACGCGCATCTGATTGAGCGCAAGGATCATGTTTTCGTTGCGGAAGAACGACAATACGATGAGTGCAGTAATGAAAATAAAGAAGATGCCCCAGCCCCAATGCCCGGAGACAAAGAGATAGACATTAAAAAAAGCAGCAACAAGTGCAAGTACAATGCGGATGATAAATGCGGTCATAATTTAGGATTCAATAGTGGCAATACATTTGAGTTCGATGGCGATGGGTGTAGGAAGTGAAGAAATCTCTACGGTGGTGCGACAAGGCAAGTTGTCTTTGAAGTATTCAGCGTACAACTTGTTGTAGGTATGGAAGTCGCGTTTCATGTTCACCAAGAATACCGTGACGTCTACCAACTGATCCCAGGAAGACCCTGAAGCTTCTAAAATTATTCGGACGTTTTCAAATACGCTGCGACATTGCGCTTCGAAGTCGAAGGTGATGAAGTTGCCGTTGTGGTCTAGCTGAAGACCAGGCACGGAAGAATCATTGGCATCTGAACCAGCCACGCGCGGCCCAACACCTGATAAAAACAATAAGTTTCCTACGCGTCTGGCGTGAGGATACAGACCCACTGGTTTTGGAGCGTTGTCTGTAGAGATACGTTCATTTGCGGACATTTCACAGAATTTAAGCAAATATAGGGAAAGGCGAGCGATTTGAACGGATCTTAGCATCAAACCCCCATTAAAAGCCAAGATTATTGCGTAAATTCGCTCTAAATGAACCCAGCGCACCGCATCGAACTTTCACTCGTGATTCCTACTTTCAACGAAGAGGGAAACGTGCAACGCTTGTACCAAGAAATCCGTGCAGTACTTGCGCAACTTCAACTTGAGCACTACGAATTCATTTTTATCGACGACGGTAGTTCGGATGCTTCTTTGCACAACATCGAAGCCTTGCGTGCTCAAGACCCGAAGGTCCACTATTTGCAATTTAGTCGGAACTTTGGCCACCAACACGCACTCAAAGCTGGTCTTGACCACGCTAGAGGAGCAGCTGTTATCAGCCTAGATGCCGACCTCCAGCATCCGCCGGCACTCATTGCCGATATGCTTCATCATTGGCGCAATGGGGCAGAGATAGTCTATACGCGTCGCCAAGACAAACAAAATGTTGGCTTTTTTAAAAAAATGAGCGCCAAAGCTTTTTATTGGTTGGCCAATCGGCTTTCTGAAGTACCGATAGAAGAAGGGACCGCCGATTTTAGGCTCCTTGACCGCAAAGTGGTAGACGCCATCAAATCATTCAAAGAATCCCATTTGTTTTTGCGCGGCCTCATACCAACTCTTGGTTTCAAGCAAGTAGCATTAGACTACGAAGCTGCCGCACGCCACAGCGGCCAAAGTAAATACTCATTTGGTAAAATGTTGCGCTTTGCCATCAACGGCATTACTTCTTCTAGTGCTAAGCCGCTTTATTTTTCAATTTATTTAGGCCTCTTTTTTGCCTTTCTTGCGTTTGTATACGGATGCTACGCTATTTATATTGCCGTTTTCACCAATGCCGCTATCACCGGCTGGACTTCCCTTATTGCTTCGGTCTTGTTTATTGGCGGTATTCAAATGATTTTAATAGGCATTGTTGGCATTTATTTAGGCAAGCTTTTTGTGCAAAGCAAACAACGCCCGACCTACATCATTAAAACAGAAACGCTCTCAGCAGACCAACATGATCATTAAACGCCTTGTCCTCCTTATTTTACTGGCCTTTGGATCTGTTGCCTATGCGCAAATCCCAATGGGCAACTGGAAATTCCATGTAGCAAGTGCCCAAGCCATCGATATCGTCACCGACGGCGAGAGAATTTTTACGGCACTCACAAACGGCCTGTACATTTACAACCCATACACCGAAGAAGGCGTGCTCAAAACGGCGCTCAACGGTTTATCCGACATAGAAATTTCTTGTTTGTATCATGACGGCCTTGACAACGCAGTCTACATCGGCTATCAAAACGGAAACATTGACAAATGGCAAAACGGCAAGATCACCAATCTACCGGCCATCAAGCTCGCGCAAGTTTCGAACTCCAAACGCATCAACAAATTTGAACGCAGCGGCCCTTACATCTATGCCGCCAACGACTTTTCGGTCGTTCTCATCGACGTGCTCAAAGAAGAAATCAAAGACACTTACTATCCAACGAATAGCCTTGAACCTATTGTCGATGTTGCCATTACCCAAGACTCCATATTTGCCCTGACGCCAACCCAAATGCTTAAAGGTTTGCGCAGCAATCCTGCCCTACCAGATTACTCACAATGGGATCGCGACCTTCGCTTTCCTTATCAAACAGAAAATCAATACCGAGAACTTCAGGTCATTGGCCAGCAGTTTTGGGTGCTCAGAGCCAACAGCGCTTACGGCCAAGACTCCGTTTTTAGGCTAAAAAATGAGCTCTTGCTCAATGTCATCAACGAGCCGTTTAGCTATGAAATCAATAGCATCCAAGTGCTAGGTTCTCAAATGGCCATTTCTATTGATGGAGGGTTCTTGCTTTACAATCCTGATGGGCTGGCACTGAGCGCTTATTCTGCCAGTTTGCTCGACCGCTGGATCAATCCATCAAGAGTTTGTCAGTTAGGTTCTTCATACTGGAGCGCTGATCAAGCTTGGGGGCTACAAGAGCATCCAAATGCGTTTACTTGTAAACGCTATCCGATAGAAGGCTTGGCCAATCAATATGTCTATACCATGGATTGTCAGGAGGGTGTTTTGGCTGTAGGCTCGGGGCGTTTGGAAGCAGAAATTGCACCAGCATTTACCCGCAACGGCATTCATATTTTAGCCGAGCAAGAATGGCGTTTTCACAATACTTCAAAAGTAACTTCCTGGGATGCAAGCAAAATGTGGGATTTCATCTCCATAGCTGTCAACCCAAAAAACCCCAAAGAAATTGCTACTGGCACCTATTCTTTTGCTCCGCTATCACTCCTAACCGAAACTGATACGCTGGTTTTCAATCAAACTAATTCGCCAATTGAGCCCGTATCAATTGGAAACGGATGGTCGTTGGTCTCCGGACTCAAATTTGATTCAGAAGGAAATTTATGGGCTGCAAACGGCTACACCGATCGCCCCATTAAACTGCGTCAACCAGATGGCGTTTGGTCGAGTTATTATTTGGGATCAGGGGCCGCAAATAAACAAACAACAGAGCTTGAAATTGACTTCCAAGACAATATTTGGATGGGAACCTACGCCAATGGTCTAGTTGGTTTGCAACATCAGGGCACCCTAGACGACCCCAGCGATGACCTCAGCATTCAACTCACCACAGGCGAACTCATGGGTAACCTCCCCTCCAATAAAATCACCGCCCTTGCAGCCGATTTTGACGGAGAACTCTGGATTGGGACCGATGCGGGTTTTGCGGTGCTTTACAATGCCAACGGTTCTTTTTCAGCCGGGGCTGGCAATTACGACGCCCAACGCATCCTGATTCCTTTTGAGGGCAATTATGAAGAGGTGCTCGGCGACGCCAGCATTACCGACATTGAGGTCGATGGCGGCAATCGCAAATGGATGTCTACTGCAAATGCAGGCTTGGTGTTGTTGTCTCCCGACGGCACCCAAATCATTGCGCAGTACAACGAAGAGAATTCTCCTTTGATTTCCAATACCATATACGATATTGAAATCAATCAGCAAACAGGCGAGTTATACATCGTTACGGATAAGGGGTTGGTCTCTTTTCGCATCGACGCCACCTACGAAGATCCCACTTATGAAACGCTAAACGTGTTTCCGAATCCCGTGAAACCCGACTATTTTGGCCCCATTACCATTCAAGGGATTCGCTATAACTCCGATGTAAAAATCACCGATGCTGCGGGTAATTTAATTTTTAAAACGCAATCCAACGGGGGTACTGCCACCTGGAATGGTCAAAACCTCAACGGAGAAAAAGTTCCTACAGGCGTTTATTTCTTCTGGACCGCCAATAATTACCAAGGCGGCGACCGTAAGGTTGCCAAAGTACTCGTCATTCGTTAACATGTTGGGCTTTGACTTTCTGTCTCCATTATTGGAGTTAATTGCGGCTCTTCTCGGCTTCATTTACGTTTATCTGATTGCCACCGAAAAATCAATCGGCTGGATTTTCGGCATTGCCAGTGCGTTTTTATATGCTTTGTTTTTCTACCGCATGCACACTTGGGGTTTGTTCAGCCAGCAAATTGCCTACATCGTACTTGGTTTTTATGGCTTGGCCACCTGGTCAGATCAAAAAGAAGCCTTGCCCATTCGCTCCATAGGGAAGGCAATTTGGATCTGGGTTTTATTGAGTTGCTTGGTTGGTTTTTTGTTTTTCTTTGTTGTCTTGTGGTTCGAAATGGGCGTTAAACCGTTTTTTTCCATTTATAAATTGTGGGCCTGGCGAGAAGCACTAGACGCGCAGTTCTTTGTTTTTTCCTTAATCGCCACTTGGCTCACGACTAAAAAGGTTCTTGAGAACTGGCTGGTCTGGATTGTTGTCAATATCGTTGGGGTCATTTGGTTCAGCTATGAACATTGGTGGTCTACCGCAATTTTATACTTTGCTTATTTATTACTTGCTTTCAACGGCTATAGAAAATGGAAAAAGCAGCTCTCCGCATAGCATTTACTGGCCCAGAGTCTAGCGGCAAAACCACCCTCGCTCTTTGGCTCTCTTCGTTATTAGAACTTCCATACATGGAAGAATATGCCAGAACCTATCTCGCTGATCAAATGGATTATCAGCAAGTAGATTTAGACCTGATGGCGGCTAAACAAGTTGAATTATGGCCCAATCACGGCTTGATTGCCGACACCGAAATGCATGTGTTTCAAATTTGGTCAGTCGTCAAATACGCGCAAGTCAGCCCAAGGATCACAACCCTATTGAACGCACAGCAATTTGACCATTATTTTTTGTGCGCACCGGATATCCCTTGGGAGCCTGACCCGCTAAGAGAAAACCCTTTGAATAGAGAAATGCTTTTTGGTTTATACCTCGAACAACTTGAAAAATATGGCCGCAATTTTACCATACTCACTGGCCATTTAGAAAATCGACAAGAACTGATCAAAGTCAAGATTTCTGAGCTTTTGAATAGCTAACTTTGCACTATGAAACGAATTCTTTTTGTCGGAGTCCTTTTGTTGTTGGCAGTCCCTATCGCTTATTATTTTTTGGGTCCTCAAGGCAAAGTCAAGGCCTTGCCTGTCATCAATCCTATTGATGTTCAACAAGATATGGTCGATCCAGAAATGCTCAGAATAGGAAAGGGGCATCGAGTTGGCGCATTCCGCTTTCAAAATCAAGATGCTCAATGGATTACCGACGCCGACATGAGAGGTCGCGTGAGTGTTGTAGAGTACTTCTTTACGACATGTAAAAGCATTTGCCCGATCATGAATTCACAAATGGAGCGCATTCAAAAGAAATTTTCTGGACAACCCGACGTGCGTATTTTCAGTTTTACCGTCGATCCAGAAACTGATACAGTAGCTCAAATGAAGCGTTGTGCAACTCAGCACCACGCCAAGGCTGGGCAGTGGCATTTTCTAACCGGTGAAAAGTCGGCGCTTTATGCTTTGGCAAGGCGTTCCTTTTTTGTGCTCAAACCCGCTGAAGCTCAAAATCTTGGCGATGCCGGCAGCGACTTCATTCACACCAATAACTTTGTGCTCATCGACCAAAAAATGCGCATTCGTGGTTACTACGACGGCACCAATCCGAAGGAAGTCAGTCTGCTTCAGGCACATATCGAGCAACTGCTCGCCGATCCACAATAAAGGCATTTGCTTTTTGCGTATCTTTGCTGTCAAATGAGACAACCAAAGAAAACAGGTGCAAAGCCTAAAGCAAGTGGTGCCAAAGACGCGCCTAAGGTAAGTGCCCGTGACAAGCGCAAATACATCGATTACAAAATTAAAGTCAAAAAGGGCGACCCACTCCCAAGTTTCCGTGAAGATGCCATCCGACTCAACAAATTTTTATCGAATGCCGGTATTTGCTCACGTCGCGAGGCGGATGTCCTCATACAAACCGGCGTCGTATCCATTAACGGCGTAATTGTTACCGAAATGGGTTACAAAATCAAGCCCGGAGATGTCGTGCAATACGATGGCGAGACCATCAATGCAGGTACCAAGCGCTATGTACTGCTCAACAAACCAAAAGGCTACATTACTACTCTCGACGACGCAAGAGGCCGCAAGACCGTCATGACGCTCGTGAGTAAAGCTTGTCGCGAACAGATTTTCCCGGTGGGCCGCATGGAGCGCGATACCACTGGCCTTATGCTCTTTACCAACGACGGAGACATGATGAAAAAACTCATGCATCCTCGCTATCATGCACGCAAGATTTACCATATTGAAACCAATAAGGCCGTTGCCCGCGAAGACCTCGAAAAAATGACCCGCGGGGTAGACCTCGAGGATGGTCGTTTCAGAGCAGAAGAGGTAAGTTTCGTCGAAGGCGGCCAAAGCAATGAGATTGGCATTGAAATCCGTTCGGGTAAAAATCAGGTCGTGCGTCGTTTGTTAGAAGCACTTGGTTACCAAGTTATCAAGCTCGATCGAGTGGTGTATGCTGGCCTGACTAAAAAAGATTTGCCTCGTGGTTATTATCGCCACCTCACCGAACAAGAGATTGCGTTTTTAAAGATGTCTAAATGAAAAAATGGGTTTTTATCGGCTTGCTTATCTTAGGTGCAACCTTGACAGGTTTGTATGTCAATGGCTATTTTTCTGAACAAAATGCCGCATACACAAGCCTGAACCCAAACGCCGCCTATTTTTATCCTCTAGACACCATTCCCAAAATTTATCATTACCGCGACATAGCAAACGGACTAGACGAAGAATTTCACCGAATTTATACCGTTGAAGATGCCTTAGGCCCCCACCTTATTGTAGAGGTGTATGCAGCAGATGGCCGTTTGCGAGAAGCCATTAATTTCAACATCGATTCTTTGGTTGTCCAAGATCATATGGTCGTGAACAGGCTGCAATCTAAAGAAAAAGCTACATTGTATAAGAACCAGCTTTTTCCTTTTGACCTTCAAAAAGAAGCTTGGTTTGCCTCCAAATTCAGTGGCGTCACAGACTCCACACTCATTTTAAATGAAGTTTTGCGCAATTTTCAGGCGAAAAAACCAACTGTATTTTTAGCAAATCAAAAAGCTGAAGCGCTCTATTTCAAAGACCTCATTCGCCGTACGGTTTTGAATCCGTACACTAGAAAAGAAAAAGAGGTCCGCGGTTATCAAACCAGTATTTATGCAAAGGGTTATGGCTTGGTAGCCTGGCACAATCGTAACAAAACCATTCATTACCGTTTGGAACGCGTTCTGACGCAGAAGGAGTGGATTAAAATTATAGCACGATGAAACAGCTAATTTTTCTAATGGCGCTCATGCTTTGCAGCACGGGACTACACGCGCAATTTTCAAAGCAAAAAAAATCAACTGGCCCCGGCACACTATTCTTCTATTGGGGATACAACCGCAGTATTTATTCGCCTAGTTCTATTCGTTTTATTGGCCCCGGCTACGATTTCAAACTCAAAGGTGTTGAAGCCGTAGACCGCCCCTCTGAAGACTTCAGTGAATACGTGAGTTTCAATAGCTTCACGGTGCCACAATTTGACGTGCGCATTGGTTATAACTTTAAGCGCAATTGGGCGCTTTCTTTTGGCTATGAACACATGAAATACGTCATGAAGCACGGCCCAACTTACTATTTGAGTGGCACAATAAGCCCTGGAATTGACCAAGCTACAGGTTGGTCTGGTACGTACAGCGGAGACTCGGTAGTGACCAACGAGAGCACTTTTCACTACGAGAACACCAACGGGCTCAATTATATCAATGTTCAACTCACGAATGTGTTTAAAATTTACCAATCGGAGAAAGGCAATTTTGCCTTGACGACATTAATGGGTGTTGGTGCTGGCCCCATTCTTTCCTACAACGACTTTACCTTTGCCGGCGAAAAGTCTATGGAAACCGTTTCGCTTTCTGGCGTAGGTGCATCTGGGCACTTTGGTTTACGCGCTGAATTTTTCAAGCATGTATTTGTTGCAGCAAATTTGCAAGGCGGCTTTATTGGCCAATACCGCGTTAAAACGCGCCCGAATGACTACGATTCTCATGCCAAACAAGCCTTCTTGTATGGTCAGCGCGACATCGTTGTTGGCGCTTTATTTTACCTAAAGCAGTCCGATAAGTGTAATTCTTGCCCAAATTGGTAAAATGAAATACCTGATTGTCGGTCTCGGAAACCCAGGTTCGGAATATGCTGAAACCCGCCACAACATTGGCTTCAAAGTCCTTGACGAAATAGCTTCAGAACTTGGCGTTTCTTTCGCTCTAGACAAAGCCGCATTTAAGGCTGAAGCCAAATTCAAAGGTCGGCAGCTCGTCTTGATCAAACCAATCACGTACATGAACCTTTCAGGTAAAGCGGTCAATTATTGGCTGCAGACCGAAAAAATCAACGTTTCCAATTTACTTGTCGTCACCGACGACATCGCGCTCCCGTTTGGAACGCTGCGTTTGAAAGGAAAAGGAAGTGATGGCGGCCATAACGGACTCAAAGATATCCAAGCAACCCTCAAAACGCAAGAATACGCGCGGTTGCGTTTTGGCGTTGGTGCAGATTTTGCGTTTTGGTGTTGGTGCAGATTTTGCCAAAGGGCGTCAGGCAGACTACGTTTTGGGCGAATGGAAAACAGATGAAAGACTAGCCCTCCCCGAGAGAATAACTACGGCAGCAGCAGCAGCGAAGAGTTTCGTGTTTGACGGGCTTCCAATGGCCATGACAAATTGGAATAACAAGTAAACACGTTGGTGTTAAGCTATTGTTAACTCCCNTTTTTTTATTATCTTTCGTCAAACTACTATTCAATGAAACACAGTTACTTACTGTTCTTTTTCTGGTTTCAAGTCCCAATTTTTGCTCAATATTGCACCAATGTAGGCCCTACTAGCACCGTAGATTCAAATGTCGAAAGTGTTGTACTTAGCGGCGTGGTGGGCACCATTAATTATGTGGGTTGCCCTGGTGTTGTTGGCTTACAAGATTTAACGCAAAGTGTCAATGTTTCACTCAACGCGGGCGGCACCTACACCATTTCAGTTAAATTCGGCACTTGTAACGGCAATTATGCCGGAGCCGGCGAAGCCTGGATTGATTTTGACCAAAACGGCAATTTTGACCCTTATGAGAGCCTTGGCACATGGGTAGGAACGCCACCGGCCCCCATTCAAGTATGGTCTTTTACGGTGCCGCCAAATTCGGTCAATGGACAGACGCGCTTGCGCGTGATGCAACGCGAGGCAGGTTCCATTCCGCTGAATCCATGTGGAACTTTTCAATGGGGCTCGGTAACAGATTTTGGAATTACCCTCACTAATGGATTGGATTGCACCGGATATCCCGGCGATGATCAAAACGACGCCATTGTCGTGAGCGCCTTACCTTATACGGACACGCGTTCGACAGAAGTCTGTTACTCGAACCAAAATTATGTTTACCCCGCTCCAGATATCTATTATTATTTTGAGCCAAACCCTTTGCTTGCCGAAGTACAGGTGTCGCTCTGTGGGGCTAATTTTGACACCTTTTTGAGCGTTGTAGATATGGATGGAAATGTGGTAGCATACAACGACGACGCGCCTGAATGCGCACCGCAGTCTGTATTAACCTTTGATGCCACCGCGCTTGGTCCATTGCACATCATTGTCGAAGGATGGGGAGCACTCAGCGGAGATTACACCATTCAAATCAATGCCAGTTATGTTGGAAACAACGAACTTGAAGCAAGAACTTTTAATGCATACCCGAACCCAAGTCAAGGAACATTGCACCTGACCTCCAATTCTGGGACCTATCAATTTTTTGATCTCAATGGTCAATTATTACAGACTCTTAACACCCAACTTCAAGCAACTTATAAATTCGACAATCTGGCATCTGGCGTCTATCTTCTGAAGCAAATGGAGACCGGACGCATCCAAAAATGGCAAAAGTTATGAGAAGTGCGCTTTTGATTTGTTTCTTGCTAATGGCCCCTTCTTTTTTTGGACAATTCTGGATCCAAAAGGCAAGTTTAGGTGGGGTTGGTCGTCACCGCGCAACAGGCTGTGCTACCTCACATCGCGGCTACATGGGCTTGGGTCACGTCAACGGAACCGGCCAAGATATTTCTTACAAAGATTGGTGGGAATACGACCCCGCTTCAGACACCTGGACCCAACGTGCAGATTTCCCTGTAAGCACTCATGGTGCGGTTTCTTTTGTCGTGGATAATTGCCCGGTCGTAGGCGGCGGGTCTGCTTTAAGCACCCAGTTTTATAAGTTTGACCCCAATGTCAACACCTGGACGCCAATTGCGAATTGTATATTGCCAAATCCAGGAGATAGCCAAGGTTTTGCCATTGACAACCGCGGGTTTGTTTATCAGGGAAATCAGCTGGCAAAATACAATCCCAACACAAATGCATGGTCTTTGTGTGCCAATGCACCCATGACTTTTGGTCAATGGACCTGCTCATTTGTGATTGAAGGTAGTGCTTTTGTCAAAGGGGGAACTCAACTTTGGGAATACAAACCAATCCACAATCAATGGCAACAGCGCGCTAGTTTCCCTGGGGCTTCTACCGGCGGAAGTTCAGCTTTTGCGATACAGCAACACGGTTATGTAACGTCAGGTTATGTCGGGGGCTTGTCTACGGTCACCGAACAAGTTTGGTCTTTTCATCCGGCAACGAATACTTGGAAGCAAGAAATTGATTTCCCAGGCTCAAAGCGCAGATTCCCCGTTGCGTTTGCCATTCATGACCGCGGTTATTTTGGTACGGGCACCAACGGGATCAACTTCAATGACTTTTGGCAATTTAATCCAACAGACAACACCATTGGTTTAACGCCAAATGAGGTAGCTAAAAAAGTATATCCCAACCCAGTAATAGATGAATTAAAAATTCAATGCTTAGGCCTTTCCTCTTCTGATTTTGAAGTCAACATCTTTGATTTGAATGGAAAGTTGCTTTTGAGCGCCCCTCTATTATTGTTCCAACAAAGTATTGATGTATCACTTCTGCCGTCGGGAAATTATTTTTTGAAGATTGGCAATGACAGGCAAACTATCCACGAAGAAAAATTGATCAAGCGATGAGGTGGTATTTTATTTGCTTCGTGTTCCTACCATTATTTGTGAGTGCTCAGTATAATACCTGGACCAAGCTCAACGATGTCGGTATGGGCAAGCGCGAGAGAGCTACGGGCTTTTCAATCGGCAGCATGGGCTATGTATGCGGTGGAATGGATACCGCAGAGGTCATCCACAAAGACCTTTGGGCTTATGACCCACAAAACGACACTTGGTCTCAAAAAGCAGATCTACCTGGCTCTGCCCGACGCGACGCGATTTCATTTGTCATCAATAATTATGCTTTTGTGGGTTCGGGCATGGACAGCGTATCGGGCCCTACCGGCACTAAACTCAAAGATTTTTGGCGCTACAACCCTACCACTAACTCTTGGGCTGCTGTTGCAGATTTTCCTGGTGCGGGTGGCGATGGTATTTATTTTGCCACAGGGTTTGCGGCCGGCGGAAAAGGTTATCTCTGCGGCGGGAAAATAGGGCCAAACTTATACAGTAGCCAACTTTGGGAATACAAACCTAGCAATAACCAATGGATCCAACGCGCCAATTTCCCTGGTGGGGTTCGCTACCAAATGTTATCTTTTGTGGTGGGGTCAAAGGCATTTGTTGGCATGGGGACTGATCAAAATATTTTCAAAAAGGATATGTATTGTTACGATCCCGGCGCCAACAATTGGGAGGCCATTGCGCCTTTCCCGGCATATGAACGAGCTGCCGCAAGTACTTTCACACTAGAAGAAAGAGGTTTTGTATGTTTAGGCAATAACGGCGGTTTGCTATCCGACTTAATGGAATACAACCCAGAAACAAATACCTGGACGCTCAGAGCAGCCTTCGGAGGTAGTGAGCGCAAAAGCGCTGTATCTTTTGTGATCGNNAACAAAGCTTATGTCGGTACAGGTAAAGGTTATTCTGGAAAAAAAGCGAGTTGGTATGTCTACGAGCCGTGTAACTATGCTGCGCTTGATGAAATGGAAGCAGCGTTACAAATCTACCCCAACCCATTTATTTCTGGCGTTAAAGTAAAAGGCCTCAATAATTTGGTAAAAGATGTATCGGTTTACAATCTTGCAGGAAAAAAATTAATGACGCTTCAACTCTCACCCTATGTAGAAAATGAAATTGATCTCTCGACTTTAGGTTCAGGCGTGTTTATATTTTGTTTCAGGTTGGAAGACGGCCAAGTATTGACTAAGAAATTGTTAAAGTCATGATCCAAAGAACTGCTTTTCTTTTCATACTGATGCTAAGCTCCTCAAATCTTTTTGCCCAAGACTATTGGCTGCAAAAAGATACGGTTAATGGTCCGCCAAAAGCGTCGGCCAGTTCATTTGTGATGGAGAATAGAGCTTATGTGCTTGCGGGTACCGATGACTTTGAGTACAAACGCAAAATGTATTCTTATCGTGCCGATCAAAACGACTGGGACGATGAAGTTTCCATTGGCGGCGACGGTGGCGATGGTTTGGCCAGAGTGGGGGCCACTGCCTTTTCATTGACGCTGAATGGTCAGGCCAAAGGATATGTTGCCTTGGGCCAAACGCAAACCATCGCGTTTATGAACGATTTATGGGAATACGATCGGAGTACAGAAGCCTGGACGCAAAAGGCCAACTTTACAGGTGCGCCACGCCGTGAAGCAGTGAGTTTTGTAATTGACAATATCGCCTACGTTGGCACGGGAAATAGCGCTACAGGNCTCAAAAAAGATTTTTACACCTATGACCCAAGCAGTAATTCATGGGAGCAAATCAGCGACTTTGAAGGCACTGCCCGCCGTGCTGCAGTCGCATTTTCGATGGACGCCTTTGGTTTTTTAGGAACAGGAGACGACGGCACACTTCGCCACGACTTCTGGATGTACAACCCTCAAACTGATCAATGGATTCAGAAGGCAAACTTCCCTGGGGCAGCCCGTTCGGGTGCTTGTGGGTGGGCTGCTTTTCCGGTTTGTTACCTTGGCACCGGTGAAGATGCGAGCCACACTTTTCACAACGATCTCTGGGAATACAACTACTACCTGAACAGTTGGACGCAGCGCGCCGATTTACCTGGGCCGGGCCGAAAAAATGCCGTCGCATTCTATCTCGATGGTTGGGGATACATCGGAACTGGATACAACAACGGAACTTTTTACGACGACCTCTGGGCATATAGCGGCACGGCTTCACTTGCAGATCAGCAGGCGCTTTCGCTCCAGATTTTTCCAAACCCGACTACAGACTTCATTTCAATTCCAGAAAGTGCTGAGGGTTTGAACTATGAAATAGTGAATTCTATGGGCCAAAACATGATCACTACACACCAGAAATCGGGTGCAAATTCAATAATCGACGTTAGAGATTTGCCGAGCGGCACTTATTTCTTACGTATTAAAGTTGGGGAGCGAGTGCAATCTGCTACTTTTGTCAAATGCAACGGTTCTTAATTATCCTTTTTGTCTTTGCTGCTTGCCAAGCTTATCCAGAGCAAAGCAACACCAAAAAAGCAACAAATGCGGGTAAGCAGACCTCCGAAAAAACAACCAAGGAGGCCATGCCTTTTGAAATCGCTACCATTCAAGGCGTAAACGGTTGGGCTTACCAAATCCGTAAAAATGGCAAGTTGGTGATTGATCAGCCTACCATCCCCGGAAGGCCCGGAACTGCCGGGTTTCAGACACAGCAAGATGCACAACGCGTGGCTGAACTCGTCAAATCTAAACTTCAGGCAAAAGTCTTTCCACCGACAGTTAGTGAAGACGATTTAAAGAATTTAAACATTCACTAACTTTGCAGCATGAAAAGAATCCGCATCTCGCAAATTTTAGCTGGCCACGAGGCGCTGCTCGACCAAGAAATCAACGTAAAAGGATGGGTTAGGGCCTTTCGTTCTAATCGTTTTGTACAACTCAACGATGGCTCGTGTATGGCAAACTTGCAGGCTGTTATTGATTTTGAAAACTGGGACGAAGCCTTGCTCAAGCGCATCACTACCGCTGCTGCTTTATCCTTGACTGGCCAATTAGTAGCATCTCAGGGTTCCGGACAAGCTGTAGAACTCCAAGTGAGCGGCATAGAAATTTTGGGGGATGCCCACCCAGATGAGGTCCAAAAAACGGTCATGCAACCCAAGCGCCACAGCCTTGACTTTTTGCGTGAGCAGGCTCATTTGCGCTTCAGAACCAATACTTTTGGGGCCGTTTTCAGGATCCGTCATGCGGTGGCTTTTGCCATTCATCAATTTTTTAATGAGCGCGGTTTTTATTACCTCCATACGCCAATCATTACTGGCTCTGATGCCGAAGGCGCTGGCGAAATGTTCAGAGTCACTACCCTCGACCCTAAAAATCCGCCATTGAATGAAGAAGGCAAGGTCGATTTCAAAGAAGATTTCTTCGGTAAAGCGGTTAACCTAACCGTTTCTGGTCAGTTAGAAGCTGAATTGGCAGCCACGGCACTTGGGCAAGTTTATACTTTTGGTCCAACCTTCAGGGCTGAAAACTCCAATACATCACGCCACTTGGCTGAGTTCTGGATGATTGAACCCGAAGTAGCATTCAATAACCTCCAAGACAACATGGACCTCACCGAGGATTTCCTCAAGTATATTTGTGCTTATGTTTTGGACAATTGCGCCGCAGATGTTCAGTTTTTGCAAGAACGCGATGCCCAAGAACAAGCTCAGAAACCTGCGAACGAACGCCACGAAATGGGCCTCATCGATCGCCTTAAATTTGTAATAGAGAACCCATTCAAGCGCCTCACTTACACAGAAGCAATTGAAGTTTTATTGAATTCGAATCATTATAAGAAAAAGAAATTCAAGTATCCTGTAGAGTGGGGAATAGACCTCCAAAGTGAACACGAGCGTTACCTCGTTGAGAAAGAATTCAATTGCCCAGTTATTTTAACGGATTACCCCGCCAAGATCAAAGCATTTTACATGCGTTTGAATGAAGATGGCAAAACCGTTGCCGCCATGGATGTCTTGTTTCCTGGAATTGGCGAAATTGTCGGCGGATCACAGCGCGAGGAACGCTATGATATTTTGGTTCAGAAATGTCAAGAGTTTGGAATACCGGCAGAAGAACTTTGGTGGTATTTTGACACCCGTCGTTTCGGAACCGTTCCGCATGCAGGCTTTGGCCTTGGATTTGAACGCATGGTCATGTTCGTAACGGGCATGTCGAACATCCGTGATGTCATTCCTTTCCCGCGCACACCGCAGAACGCAGAGTTTTAAGGGTTAATCGAGTCTATTAAGGC
>JGI25921J50272_10000055_pt1 | contig 33349 bp, 26 predicted proteins | sample LauGreSu1BDMLBSD_2_FD_50272 | JGI IMG/M metagenome (IMG submission 50272) | reverse complement strand
CCAGTCATATTAAGGGTCAAGGTGTTGGCTGAGAGATTTAACTGTGTATACACTGATAAATCAGCTGGTTCGCTGATGGCAAGTTCATAACATTGTTCATAATTGCTGATACCAGTAATACTGATACATACATTGTATTTTCCCGCACGCAGATCTTTGATACTTAATGTATCATTGAAATCGTAAGATTGATTCAAATTAGCAGACTTTAAAGTAGCCTTATAAGGCAAATTCTTATTTGCTTTAATGGTAATTAAGCCATTAGAGGCCCCTTTACACATTGCAGATACTGTTTTTATTCTAAATGTACTTGCGGGTAGAACATCCACCATGAATTCTCGGAAAACATCAGCCGCAGGCGTAAATAAATTATTTCCCGACTGGCTGGCCTTCACTTTTACCAAACCAATGCCGGTGATAGTTAAAGTACTATCCTTGATACTGGCCGGGCCCGATTCGACACTAAATGAGATCGGTAAATTAGCACTCGACCTGGCCTTTAACACAAAAGGCTGATCACCCACCTGTTTTACCGTTATTGCGTCAAAACTGATGGTCTGGCTTTGTTGAACAACGGCACTACTGATTTTAAAGGTATTGTTTGACATCCCCTCCAGGGCATCGGCTACATTGAGTTCTGAAATTCTGATTCTGCACTCATTAATGGAAGTACTTGCACTTAATTCAGATGAGTAATTACCTATTGAACCAAAACTTGTTGGAGAAAGACTAGGGACTTGCCAGGAATATAAACCAGATTTGGCATCGACAGCAGCAGTGATTACTTTCCAGGTTTTTCCATTATCAGTGGTGTATTCTATTTTAACAGAATCTGCTACTTTTTCCGATTTCCAGCTGATGAGATAGGTTGTGCCGGCAATTATCATCTCTCCTGCTTGAGGCTTGGTCACTAATATTTTCCCTACGTTCCCTCTGGAGGTGAACCCATCATATCCGCCACCTCTAAATTTGTCGGGTACTGCTTTAGTATTTGCTGAATTGAATCTAACTCTAACCGAATCGGAATTAAATGGAGAAACTGTTGCCATTGCCTTCACATCATAATAGCCTTCCAAAGAATTTGGATTCACCCAAATGTATTGATTGGCCGCAGCCTGGTATTTGCTGGTGATTCGGGTCCAAACTTTAGAGGTATCGGCCCGCTTAATGGAAATATTGATATCCGATAAACCCGATTGTATCCAGCGAATTGGGTTCACACTATTGGGTTGCCCATCTAAAAGCGTATCTATCTCAAGCTTGAGATAGCTTTCACTGATCTCAAAACGAGGGGAAACATCATGTAAGCTGGTATCTTGCGAAGCAACGATTTTTAAAAATCCAGCTTTAGTGGGTGCATATGGAATTTGCCATTGATATTGCTTGGCTTTGGCAGCAAAGTCTTTTACCACATTCGTCCAGGTTTGCTTTCCATCTTTAGAATAATAAATATCTACGAATTCCAGATCCGAAGATGTCCAGCCAACTTCGAGATTACCAAAAGCATCTAAAATGGTGCCTTCCTTGATTGTATTTAATTTAAGCTTGGCTTCTTGATTACTGGCTTCAGAAAAACCATCAAATGACCCTCCCCTAAACTTCAACTTATTGGATAAGGAGCTCCTAATAGCTATTGGAATCGCTGTTGAATCTTGATAGTTAAAATCTTTGGCTGTAATTTTTATCAAGATAGAATCTGATTGCAGTTGTGTAGGTGGAATCCAAACAAATTGAAGCATAGAGGCTGGTAAAGTCTCTTTGATCAAAGTCCACTTTGTCTCATTGACTTTTTTGTAGGAAAGATCAATATTTTCAATCCCATTATTTACCCAATAAATAGAGATGGGCTCTTCCAACTCATAATTAGGCTTAAAATTTTTATCAATTGCAATACTTTTAGAAGGAATTCTGAATGGTGTAGGGTTTTTAACCGACATCCCTATTGGCTCAAGAGCGGTAAGGCGGACTAAGCCTTTGGTAGTGACAGTAGCTGGCACCTTCCAGTCAAAGCTTTGGGCTGCTGCCGGATAGGAGTCTTTGATAACAGACCAGGTAATTCCACTGTCTGCAGAAAACTCGATTTTGAGAAATTCAATATTATAAGAATTCCACTGGATGCTCTGGCTGGAAAAAGAAGCTAAATTCTCACCCCCTTTTGGAGAAATTAATTCGAGTTTTGAAGCAGCGTTTGACATGGTACTATGCCCGTCGAAACTACCTCCCTGGTATTTGGTCTGAACAGCAGGTGTTCTGGGCCTAACTGTTGCAGAATCCCATATCCCCTTTACGGTTACATCATCTACCGATTCTATTTTTATGCGGATCTGTGATTGGGTGATTTCCGGTATGATCCAGCTGAATGCACTCGCCAATGCAGGAAATCCTTTGGTAATAGATACAAAGCTGGTCCCTCCATCGATGGAGTAATAGAGATTTACTTTTTCTACCGACAGGCTATTCCACTTTAATTGAAATACGTTTCCCGGAACTAAAACAGCGGTAGTGTCTACATCTAAATTTAATTGTGGTTGGGCAATACTAAAGGTACCCGTACTCAAACTGGCTGTAGCGGCATTAAAAGCATTGGAGATCTTAATTTTTCCATTAGTGGTAGGTTTAACTGGCACCAACCAGGGGTAAAAACCCGCAGAAGCAGGATAAGAGGCCACTACAGTAGACCAGGTATTGCCCGCATCGGCAGAATACTCGATCTTGATGTTTTCTACATTACTGTACTCCCAGGTGATGTTGAAATAGGTACCTCCTGATAAGGTTTGACCATTGCTCGGTGATTTTAATAATAAACCCTCCTGCTGCGCATCAGCAAAATGCCAGAAAAGACTAAAACATAAAATTAAGATCAGCTTTTTCACTGTATTTTTTCAGGCGAGCAGCATACAATTAATTATCTTCCGGAGCGCTACGCACCAACCTGAAACCCGCAGGCCCACCAGAGTACCTAGAAGAGACTGAATCATTTTTAAAGATCATCTCCTGATAAATAGAGATGAATCCTCCTGTTTGACCGAACCAGCGGGTAGCATCCGGATAGCCAGCAGGGACTTCTCCCGTTCCATTAACGTCTTTAAATGATCTTGATCTTTCGGTATTGAGACTAACCACGTACTCTCCCACATTATCTGTTAAACCCATAATTCCGTAATAACTGGCTCCAGAACTTGTTCTACTGGACGTGGGTGTTGCAAAAACTCCTACCCGGTAAGCACCTGTACCACCATCTCCTCCTTCAATTTGTGTATTACTGTATAAGGATAAATACTTGGTAGAATCTACCCCTAAAGGTGCCTCTGTACCTGTTTCTGGACCATCCAATTTTAAATTGGAAATCATATTATTCGACATTGCCGTCATCGTTGGACGAGGACCGTTTGCTTTATCGTATGGCTTAGGAGCCAATGGCCCACGACAAGCCTTTTCAAATTCAAGTTCGGTCATCGGTCTCATCGAGCTCCAATTTGCGAAGGAAAACAGGTGTACAAAGTCTACATGGTCCATTGCCCTGTCTGGCCTTGTAACCGTATATGTTGTACCTACTTTTTTAATACTGAACCTTGAGTTATTGGTGATTGGCAGCAAATCTGATTGATATGGCGTATTGTTTTGGCTGGATACAGGCCTTATTGTATTGAGGAAATCGGTATACTGACCTTGGGTAACCTCATACTTCATACAATAAAAGGCCTTATAACCTGTCGGGAATTCTGGGTATTTATAAGTACCACTATTGTTAACGGCTATGCCCTGAAGCCCGTGTATATAAATCCCACTCCTGATTTCCTGATCAAAAGAATAAGCTGGTCCCGAGCCTGACTCATAATTGCTCAACATAGGGCTGAGACGTTCTGATATCACCGTAAACATCGGCGAGTTTGAACCATATTTGGTGGTATCGGCGAGCGTAAAATTTTTAAAAACGGAAGGAATTATTCTGTCGTACAACGAAGCATTTTGGGTATACGAATCTCCAAAAGCAAAATTTCCTTTCGGTACATAAACCATCTCCGTCGCAAAAATCCTGATCTCAGCGGAGTCGATGTTCGAAATGGAGTCTTGACCATAATTCCAGCGCAACTTGATATCCTTCAGATCCATCAAACCGGATCCTTTTTGAGAACGGTAAATAAATGCACCCATTTGGTCTGCTGGCACCACAACCTTTGCATTAGGAGTATTAGTTCCAATGCTAAAACCCGTCGACTGAATTTTGATATGCTTCCAAGAACCATCGGCACGTTTAATTTTGATGGTTACCCATGCAGCATCCCAATTGATGTCGTCTCGCCAAGAGTTTTCCCAAGAAAGATCGAACTTGATGTTCACTTCTTTGGAGGCTTTGATTGTATCCACCAGTGATACATTTTTTAACCTGATATTATTTGCGAACAATGAGTTAACACAAAATAAAATGGGAATTAAAATTTTGAGAGAAAATTTCATGGTAATTATTTCAATGATATTTAAATAGAAGAGATGCCTTCGGGATGTAGACAGATTTTGTACGTAAGGCACTAATATAGTATTGATTTTCAATAAAGTAATGGCAGATTTTTATAATTAAAAGTAATAAAAACATTTGACTCTTAATTATAAAAATCTGTTTAGAACAGATAAAGCAGGATTAAAGCAGAACCAATTGTAAGCCAACAGAGCACACCAGCGGTGCATCTATCGCCAAGAAAATCAAAATCTAAAAAAGGAATAAATGCCTCGAGTTAGAATAATCCCAACTGCCCCTTATCGTCAATTTCTACATCATCTGGATTGGTAATTTCGAAACTAACTGATTTGGCAGGTGGTTCAGGTTCTTCAGCCACTTCAGCTACTGCTTGCTCTGTTTGGGCGGTATCAGGTAGTGAGTCTGCTGATTCTTCGGCTACTTCCGTCGGCTCTTCCGCTGCTTCGGCACTTTCGGCTTCAGAAATTGGTTCTACTTCTTGACTTGTTGAAACAGCAATTTCCTCTTCCGGCTCTTCGCTGGCTATTAATTCTACTTGTTGCACTTCATGCGGACTGAGGCGATTGCCCATGGCTTTCATGCCTTTTACGTCAATCAGTTCAGATAGGTCCTGCTCCAAAGTATCAGGCGTTTGTGTTTTGCCTTTGAGCACCTCCAGTTTTACTTTTGGCTGTTTGATTCCGGTAATTAAAACCATTTTAGAGCCATTTTCCTCAGAAATAAAGGCAGTCTTTTTACCCTCAGCAGTTTTCTCAAACAGGAAGCGTTTTACATAGAAATTCTTCGATTTACCATCGTAATGCACTACCGAATACACCTTTTCGGGATGATATTTTTCGATGAGCAGGAGTTTGTCGTCAAAATGGGTACTTAGGTCAAAGCCACAGAGCTCATAGATACCATCGGCAGTCACACACAATATTTGATCATCTCCATCAAATTCGCCCAAATATTTACCACGTCCATCAACATTTAAACGTTTCAATAAGTCATCGAACCAGATTTTACGACCGGCTAAAGTAGAAACCCCTTTGCTCTTCAATAAGATCTTTTTAACCGGATATTTTGTAACCGTATTTCCCATCGAAGCCCTGCCTTTAACGGCCAATTCGGCAAAATCAAGGTCAAATTGCAATTTGCGAAGTTTAGAATGCGGCTTCAAGGCCACGTTGACCACCTCAGCTTCTCCATTTGGGTTGGCAGTAAAGTATAGCACTTGCGAACCTTTGGATCCTTTGGTCAAATCGTATTCTTTATCGCGAGTTACACCCAGTACCGAGAAACGTTTTGCATAAGCCACACCGCTTTGGCCGTCTTTATAAATGAGATTGTAAACGGTACGTTCATCATTCTTCTTGAACACTTGCGCATGGATGATATCCTTACCCACGAAAACTTTCTCAGCCACTTTGGTAACGGTGAATTTCCCATCGGCCCTGAAGGCAATGATCTCGTCCAGATCGGAACAATCGCAAACAAATTCATCTTTGCGTAGCGAGGTGCCAATGAAACCGTCTTCACGGTTCATGTATAATTTCACATTGGCCAAAGCTACTTTTGCAGCTTCTACCTTATCGAACAAGCGCAACTCTGTTTTGCGTTCTCTGCCTTCGCCATATTTATTGCGCAATTTTTCAAACCAGGCAATGGCATATTCCGTCAGGTTTTTTAAATTTTTATTAACTGCCTTGATATCTTCTTCCAGAGCCTTCATCTGCTCATCCGCTTTTTTCACATCAAAACGGGTAATGCTGCTCATGGGTTTCTCAATGAGCTTCTTATAGTCTTCAGGCAAAATATCGCGGTAAAACTGCTCCATAAATGGCTTAAAGAGCTTGTTTAATACCGATACTACATTCTCGAAATCACTGGAATTTTCATAGTCAGGGTGCTTGTACATCCCTTCTTGTATAAAGATCTTTAAGAGATTACTGAAGAAGATCTTTTCTTTCAGCTCCGATAATTTGATCTCTAATTCCTGTTTTAGTAAGGCCTTGGTATGCTTGGTGGATTCAGTGAGGATATCATTTACACTCATGAAATGAGGCTTATCTCCCTTAATGATACAGGTATTGGGCGAGATAGACACCTCACAGTCGGTAAAGGCATAAAGGGCATCAATGGTCACATCGGGCGAAATACCCGGCGCCAAATGAATGATGATCTCCACATCTTTGGCGGTGTTGTCTTCAATTTTCTTGATTTTAATCTTGCCCTTGTCATTGGCTGATATCACACTATCGATCAAACCGCCGGTGGTAGTAGTGAACGGTATTTCGGTGATGGCCAGGGTTTTTTTATCGCGTTCTACAATCTTAGCACGCACCCTGATTTTACCGCCACGCTGTCCCTCGTTATAAGCCGAGCAGTCGGCCATACCACCGGTAGGAAAATCGGGCATCAGGTTCGGGCGGTTTCCCTTCAAAATTTCTATCGAACCATCAATCAGCTCCAAAAAGTTATGCGGCATAATTTTGGTAGCCAAACCCACGGCAATACCATCTGCACCCTGGGCCAACAGCAAAGGAAATTTAACCGGCAAGGTCACAGGTTCTTGATTTCGACCGTCGTAACTCGACTGCCACTCCGTGGTATCTGGATTGAATACCACCTCCAGCGCAAATTTAGATAAGCGGGCTTCGATGTAACGGGGTGCGGCTGCCGAATCTCCGGTGATGGGATCTCCCCAGTTACCCTGCGTATCAATCAGTAAATTTTTTTGACCGATTTGTACCATGGCATCACCAATGGAAGCATCGCCATGTGGATGGTACTTCATGGTATTCCCAATCACGTTGGCCGCCTTGTTGAATCGCCCGTCATCCATTTCTTTCAAAGAATGAAGGATACGGCGTTGTACGGGTTTTAATCCATCGTGAATATGCGGCACGGCCCGATCGAGGATTACGTAAGAAGCGTAATCTAGAAACCAGTTCTCGTATAATCCCGAAAGTGGAATTATATTATGGTGAATTTCGTTTTCTGATGCTGATGCTGGGTCTAATTCTTCGCTCATCCTATACAATAGTCAAATTCAAATTTTATTATGCAGTTAAGGCTTGTTCTTGGGCTGCAGCCTCCGCTAGGCGGTCTTGCTCCAGGTAATCGACCTCAATTCTTAAGTTCTTAATAATGTGTTGTTGTCTTTCGGGTGTGTTTTTACCCATGTAGTACTCCAGTAAGCTTTTGATACTTTGCTCCTTGTTGAGCAAAACCGGATCGAGGCGGATGTCTTTGCCTATGAATAAGCCGAACTCTTCGGGAGAGATCTCTCCCAAACCTTTAAATCGGGTAATTTCCGGCTTACCACCTAATTTATTAATCGCCCGCTGGCGTTCTTCATCGCTATAGCAATAGATGGTTTCCTTTTTATTTCTTACACGGAATAATGGTGTTTGCAAGATGGATAAATGACGTGCTTTTACCAAATCAGGGAAAAACTGCAGGAAGAAAGTCATTAGCAAGAGTCGAATGTGCATTCCATCCACATCGGCATCGGTAGCAATCACAATATTATTATACCTTAATCCGTCTAATCCATCCTCAATATTCAGGGCATGCTGGAGCAGGTTAAATTCTTCGTTCTCATAAACCACCTTCTTGGTTAAACCATAACAGTTGAGTGGTTTCCCTTTCAGACTGAATACTGCCTGGGTCTGCACATCTCTTGACTTGGTAATGGAACCACTGGCAGAATCTCCCTCGGTAATAAACAGAGTAGTTTCTTGTTTACGTTCGTGCTGATCGTCGAAATGTATTTTACAATCTCTCAGTTTACGATTGTGCAAAGAAGCTTTTTTGGCTCTTTCATTTGCCAGTTTCTTAATACCTGCGATGTCTTTACGTTCCCGCTCCGACTGCAAAATGCGTTTGAGCATGGCATCGGCAGTTTCCGGATGCTTGTGCAGGTAATCATCCAATTCTTTCTTAACAAAATCATTAATGAAAGTTCGCACACTAGGGCCCTCGGGACCCACATTCAAAGAACCGAGTTTGGTTTTGGTTTGTGATTCGAAAACAGGTTCCTGCACTTTAACTGCGATAGCCGCCACGATGGAAGCCCTTACATCGGAAGCATCAAATTCTTTTTTATAAAATTCACGAATGGTTTTCACCACGGCTTCGCGGAAAGCAGCCTGGTGTGTACCACCCTGTGTGGTATGCTGACCGTTCACAAAAGAATAATATTCCTCACCGTATTGCTGGCCATGGGTCATGGCTATTTCTATGTCCTCTCCCTTGAGGTGGATGATGGGATAGCGGATATTTTCTGCATCGGTATTGCGGTCCAATAGATCATAAAGTCCTCGCTCAGAAAAAAACTTTTGACCATTATAATTAACTGTTAAGCCCGAATTCAGGAAAACATAATTCCAGATCATGCTATCTACAAATTCCGGGATAAAACGATAGTTGCGGAAGATGCCCTCATCAGGCAGGAAAGTAACCGCCGTACCATTGCGCTGTGTAGTATCAGTTTCTGGGAGGTCGTTTACCAATTCTCCCTTCTCAAACTCCGCTTTTTTGGTTTTACCATCGCGATAAGACTGTACCGTGAAAGACGAAGACAGGGCATTAACTGCTTTGGTACCCACCCCGTTTAAGCCTACCGATTTTTGGAATGCTTTTGAATCATACTTTCCACCGGTATTGATCTTTGAAACGCAATCGATCACTTTACCCAGGGGTATGCCACGTCCATAATCTCTTACAGCAACCTTATGATCTGTGATATTGATTTCAATGGTCTTACCAGCACCCATCACAAACTCATCGATGGAATTATCGACAATTTCTTTGAGCAATACGTAAATACCATCGTCATAAGCCGATCCATCACCCAACTTACCAATGTACATACCCGGTCTTAAACGGATGTGTTCCTTCCAATCGAGGGAGCGGATACTGTCTTCACTGTAATTCAATGCTTCCATATTTCACGAGAATCAAATTCTTGAAAGGCAAATCTAAAATTTTTCTATCCCCTTATTGATGATAAATTTCCACAACTGTAGAATTAAATCCTGAGGCGTTTCAATTATGTATAGTAAAGCATACAGTTTTAGTGATGGCTGATTTACTAATAGAGAATAGGACTTTCTATTTGGTTAATATTTTATGATTTGAAGTATATCATCAACTACTAGAAACTGTATAAAATGAATGAAGTTGAAAAAATAGCTAATTAACCAGCCCTCGGAGCAGCTTTGGTACAACATTGGCAATGATCAAATAACGTGAACAAAAAGAATCCAACGTTTAACACTTAACCGATCATTTATGAAAAAGCCAACTGCAACCGAATTATCAAAACTCACCGAAGAGTTTGATAAACTACTCATCCGATTAATCAGCGAAGACCTGCGCCAATTAAAGCAACAACAAAAACCACTCAAAGTTTATTTTCATTCATCAAATCCCTACCATTATTTCAGACCTAAATAGATTTAATAATCTACAGTTATTTTCAAATCACACCATGAGTCTCTCCGGAGGCTCATTTTTTATGTCTTTAAACTTTATCATCTTTGCGGCATCTAAAAAAGATGTACATGATATTGTTTTCAAAACTTCAAAAGATCCGTTTTAAGCTATTTCTCTTGGCTGCTGCCTTTATCATTAATAATACCGCTGTTAATGCCCAAAAAAAGGTAGAGGTCAACAACTTAAATGTATGGGCAGATGAATCATGGGTAGTTGATGGCAGTGCAAAGGATTGGCCTGTTAGCAACTGGAACTCAAATAAATCCAGCAAAATTTCTTATGCAATAGCTAATAATGGGACCCATTTATACTTTATCATTAAGAGTGCAGACCAGGCAGACTTAAGAAGATTGTTGAGAGGAGGAATTCGCTTAGCTATAAATGGTAAGGCTGAAAAGAAAATCAAACAACAAATTACATTTCCCATCTTTTCGGCAAGATCTGTAAGACCGAAAGAGACAGCAGGAAAAACACCAAACAATCATGTGGCTGACATCAACCACGAATTAGCGCAGCTTAATGCCATAGAAATTGGTGGTTTTGATCAGTTGCCAGATGGGATGATTGCTCGAATAAATGAATTTGAAATTACGGCAGCTGCACGATTAGATGAAAACGGTTTTCTGATTTGTGAGTATTCGGTGCCCATGAAATTGTTACAAATTGATGCTGCTGAAAATGATATTTTTGCAGTTCAAATAAGGGTAAACGGATTGCAAACAAGAACTACTATTCAAAATAGAAATTTGAATGCACCCATGGGATGGAATGGCAGAAGCAATACTTTCCCACAACGCTTACCTGGAACCGAAGGGCTAGAGCCAACTGAATTTTGGATTTTGAGTCGTTTGGCACCCAACCCCAATACCCGATAGTACCTTAAAACAAATCATGAAAAAATCATTACTGTTTATTTTCTTTATCTCGATGAATGTGCTTGTTTTTGCTCAAAGCAATTACGAAGTAAGTGGCACCGTGAAAGACTCATCAGGTCAGAGTGTGATAGCTGCAAGCATCAAGCTGATAATGGCTAAAGACACTTTATTTACCAGAAGTAATGCAGATGGTTTTTTCAAATTCAGCAATGTGAAATCCGGACAATTTCTTTTGTCTGTAACTAGCCTGGGCTTTCAATCTGCCAACCGCAGGTACCTGTTTAAAGATGGTGAGGGTAAACTTCAGCTGGACCCCATCACACTGAAAGCAAGTTCAAAGGAATTAAATGAAGTGGTAATTTCTGGAACCCCAACTGTAACTGTTAAAGAAGATACGGTAGAATATCGGGCCTCAGATTATAAATTGAAGGAAGATGCACAGGTAGAGGATCTACTAAAGAAATTACCAGGGGTTGAAGTAGATCAGAACGGCAATGTGAAAGCTCAAGGGAAACAAATCACCAGGGTAAGGGTAAATGGTAAAGACTTTTTTGGAGGTGATGTGAAGACGGCCACCCAGCAATTGCCCGCCAACTTGATTGACAAAGTTCAAATTGTTGACGACTATGGAGATCAGGCTAATTTTACGGGAATTAAAGAAGGTGATCCTGAAAAAATTCTGAACATTCAAATCAGGCCAGATAAAAATACCGGTTATTTTGCAAGAGGTACCATTGGTCAGGGCAATGAAGATCGTTACCAGGGTAACCTCAGTGCCAACTATTTTAAAGACAAGCAACAAATTTCAGTATTAGCCAACCTGAACAATACCAATACTTCCCTGTTTAATTTCAGTGGCGGTGGTGGTGGCGCCCGAATTCAAATCGGCGGCGGTGGTGGCGGAAACGTGCAGGTATTTGGAGGAAATCGTGGCGGTGGCGGTGGTGGTACCGGTGGCGATGGAATTACCGAAGTAGGTTCCATTGGCTTGAACTACCGCGATGAATGGGGAAGTAAAATCAGTTCTTACGGTAATTACAGTTATGCCAATCGCGACAACAACGTGTTGCGTACCATCTTACAACAAAATGTGAATGCCGGCGGGGTGATCAACAACAATCAAAATACCGACAACAACACGAATAACATCAACCATCGTTTAAACTGGAACATAGAGTACCGGATAGACAGTTTAAATTATCTGAAAATTACTCCGTATTTCAACCTGGCTAAAAGCAGTGGCAACAACAATGCTGCTTTTCAATTCTTGCAAAATGGCACTCAGCTAAATTCTGAAGGTACCAATATCGGGAAGAATCGTTCAGAAACGCCGAACTTCGGTGCAGAGGTGTTATTCAATCACCGTTTTGCCAAGAGGGGACGCACGGCATCCATCAACCTTTCCGTTAACAGGAACATAATCGATCAGGATGACAATACGCTGAACGAAAGCGTCAATTATCCAAGTGGTGGCGGAAGTACGAACCTTTACCAGGAGCAACAAATCGCCATCAACAATAACAATACCACTACCCGTTCGGGCATCTCTTTTATCGAACCGCTTAGTCGTACTTCGAGCATAGAATTCAACTGGAATTTTTCTTACGCCAAGTACCACAATTCAAGAGAGACCTTTGGCACTTTGGTTGAAGGCGGAAGTTTGGCTTTGAAACCAGATCAGAGTAATGATTTCAGTTATTACTTCATGACCAACCGACTTGGGTTTAACTATCGTGTTAACCAGAAAAAATTTAATTATGCCCTTGGATTAGGCTTACAGCCAACTTTATTGTCGGGTAGCTCTCTTACCAACCAAACCAGCTCAAGAAGATCGGCGCTATATGTTGTTCCGGTGGCGAGGTATTCTTACAATTTTTCACGCACCAGGGCATTCAATGCTTCTTACAATGGAAGAAACAACGAGCCGAGTTTCTCTCAACTGCAACCTGTAACAGATCTATCTAATCCTCAGTTTCCGGTGGTGGGTAACCCTAATTTAAGAGCAGAATTTACTCACAACGTCAATTTCCGTTACAATAACTATAATTTCGATAAAGGGGATGTATTATTCACTAATCTATCTGCCAATTTCAGCCAGAACCGTATCGTGTCTAACACATTATTCCTGAGCGGGAACAGAATTGAAACTCGCTACCTCAATACCAATGGTTTTTATAACGTGAATTTCTTTTATACCTGGTCTAAACCATTGGCAGAACGTAAATACACTATTTCGTTCAATGGTAGCGCCAATTACACCAACAACGTTAACTTTATCGACAACGAGAAAAACATTGGTAAAAATTCCATTTTCAGTCAAGGAGCCAGTTTTCAGATCAATCCGAAAGAGTGGTTAGAATTGAGTCCTGGTATTAATTATACGCTTAACCGCAACAATTATAGTCTGGCTAGTCAGCCTAACACCAAGGTTTCTAACTGGAATGCAACGTTCAACGGTAAAATTTATTTATGGAAAACCTGGTTATTGGGTGGAGACTTCATTAAAACCATCAACCAGGGTTATAGTGGCGCACTTGCAGTGAACCCATTCATTATGAATGCTTACTTAGAGAAACAATTCTTGAAAAATAAAGCAGGTGCCCTACGTTTACAAATATTTGATGTGTATAACGAAAATACCAGTGTGTCTCGTTCGGTAACTGGCAACAGTATCACCGATACCCGTAGTAACCGCTTAGCCCGTTATGCCTTGCTTACATTCAGTCTGAAATTGCAAAAATTTAACGGACAGGCTCCAAACAACATGAACATGCAAATGCCTGGTCAAGGTGGAGTGATGATCAGAAGAGATATGATGAATTAAGACCAGAAACAGTTTTTTTAAAAAGCTCGCTCCAACAAGCGGGCTTTTTTTGCAACCGGGAATGACGTACAATTATTGTATTTAATGCTTAAGCAGTATTAAATACAGATTATTTTATAAAATTAAATATCTTTAATATCAAATAGTCCTTCGTATGATGGATTGTATATTAAATTAAAACAAAATTAAAGCTACACATTTGGCCAGTTAAGCCTGCCAGCTTCACATTTATCATGACATCAAATCAAATAAAAATTGGATTTATTGAAGACAATGAGCTGCTGCTGGAAAATTACCGGGAGTATTTTGAAAGTGACGGCACCTTTGCCTGTGTATTTGCAGTAAGGGCGGTTGAGGAGTTAGATCCACAAAAAATATCAGATAGACCAGATGTCATTTTGTTAGAGATTCAATTACCCGGCACTGATGGGATTGCTGCCCTACCACTGCTTAAAAACAAATTCTATGGAACACAACTGATCATGATGACCACTCATGACAGTGAAGAAAATGTGATCACAGCTTTTAAAAATGGCGCCAATGGTTTCTTAACAAAAAATATGTCCCTGGAAGCAGTGCGGGAGGCAGTATTGTACGCCATACATAATGGTGCAGCCTTATCACCAATTGCAGCACGGATCCTGATCAACAGTTTTTCTGAGAAACAAGAACAAATGAATGCGGTCTTGGTCAATCTCACTCCCAGAGAGCAAGAAATTGCGAAATGTATTCAAAAGGGTCAATCTTACAGAGAAATTGCTCAGGCTTTATTCATTTCTGAGCGGACTGTCAACCAACACCTCAAACATATCTATCAAAAAACAGGGGTCAAATCCAGGTCGCAATTGGCCGCCAAAATGATAGAATAGACTTGATGCTTTAAAAGGTTACTCTTTCTCGTAGCCTCTGTCGTATTTAATCGGCGATAAAAAATGCAAGAGCAATACCCTTGCATATCGAAAATTGAAGGGCATCAATACCAATATGGGTGAAAGCACAATACCAATTAACCACCAAATCTCATTTGCGCCCAAAAACTGACCAGCAATCACACCGGTTATTACCAACTCGGCTACATTGAATGCATAACTTACATACATGGCTGCCCAAAAGAAACCAGGCTCAATTTCATAACGCAGCTTACAGACTGAGCAATATTCGTTCATCTTGTCATATTTGAAACTAAATAGACTGTGCTGGTACATATCGCCCTTGCGGCAACGCGGGCATTTGCATTGAACAACTGCTTGTAATTGGGTCATGTTTGGGTATGTTGGTGGATTAAAGATAGATAGAAATTAGGATGAGTAAGATTGATCAATCAATTGTTCTAAGGTGTGCACAGGTACCACTCCAGATTGGCGCCATTTAATTTCCCCATTCTTAAACAAAATAAGTGTAGGTACCCCAGAAACATGGTAAGCTGCCGCTGCAGCCGGATTTTTATCTACATCAATTTTAAGGATAGTAGCCTTGTCGCCGATACGGCTTTTCAAATCGGCCAACATAGGAGCCATCATTTTACAAGGGCCGCACCATTCTGCGAAAAAATCGACTAAAACCGGTTTTTCACCATTGATCAGTTCGGCAAAACTATTTTTTGATTGCGGTTGATTTCCCATTGTAAATCGATTATTTTACTTCCTTAATGCTGATCTCGCCACTCATTGATTGCTTGGTATCGGATTTGACAGTTCGTTCGCATACACCGAAGCCCCCACAAGACACATTTGTCCAAACCTGATAAAGAAAAAATACTGCTATCAAACCCATAAAAGGATCCTTAAATACAGCAGCATTATAAGCTGCTATCCCAGCCATCAGCAACTTGAGAAAACGCATCAAACTCCAATCTGTTAAGATTCTGTTCATCTTGCTTTAATTAATGAGGAAGTTTATCCTTAAATACCCCATATGCATAGGTTCCTATGGTTGCACCGACAATGATGAGTAAAAAAGCCAGGTAACCCTGACCCAAATTGACAAACATCGGTCCTGGACAAGCACCGGTTACGGCCCATCCCATCCCAAAAATGGTTCCACCAAAAATTCCTTTTTTCCATCCCTTTTCTTTATCCGGAATCACTATTACCTTGCCCTCAATATCCTTTAATTGATATTTCTTGATGAAGAATATGCTAATGACACCAATGGCAACTGCTGTACCGATGATACCATACATGTGAAAAGACTGAAAGCGAAACATCTCCTGGATACGATACCATGAAATGGCTTCTGATTTGCTCATCACGATCCCAAAAAGGACACCTGCGATTATAAATTTTAATCCTTTCATCAGCTTAAAAAATTAGAGGGAAAATTAGATGTGTCATCGCCAAACCTCCGATGAAAAAACCAATCACCGCAATCAGCGAAGGCAACTGAAGGTTGGATAAACCGGTGATGGCATGGCCAGAAGTGCATCCTCCGGCATAACGTGAGCCAAAACCCACCAGCAACCCACCAACCAAAAGGGTAAGAAATCCCTGAAGGTTAAATAAGTTTTCGGTCCCAAAAAGCTGCAGGGGATTCATCATGCCATCGAAAGTGATGCCCAAAGAATTTAAATCGGCAATAGTACTTTCCGCCAATTGCAAGGGCTGTCCATTGTTCAAATAATTAGCTGAGAGATAACCTCCAATTACTGAACCGATCAGGAACAAAAGGTTCCACTGCTGAGTTTTCCAATCGAAATCGAAAAATTTAGCCTTTTTTCCTGCACCACAAGCGGCACAAATGGTTCTAAAATTTGAAGAGAATCCAAATGTTTTCCCGAAGAAAAACATTAAGATCATGATGAGGGAAATCATGGCCCCGGAAACATACCAGGGCCAGGGTGCTTGTATTAGTTCTAACATATTATAATAGGGTGCTTGGGCAAACGTAATCGCTCACCTTAAATTTACCAGAGTCTTTAATGGCCTTAAATCCGCCCTTTACATCAATCAGTTTATCAAAACCACGGGCTTTTAAAATGGAAATGAACACCATAGAGCGGTATCCACCCGCACAATGCACATGGTAGGTTTTATCTTTGTCGATGGCCGACATGTTATCATTGATAAAATCTAAAGGTAGATTTTCGGCTCCGATGATGTGTTCGGAATAATGTTCAGAATGTTTTCGTACGTCGAGGATGTGGATGGAAGGATCGGCCTCCTGACGTTTTGCCAATTCATCGGCATCAATAGATTCAATACTGTCTAATTCAAAGCCCGCTTTTTTCCAAGCCTCTACCCCGCCTTTGAGGAAACCAATGGCATGGTCGTAACCTACACGAGCCAGACGGGTAACCACTTCTTGCTCCCGGCATTCTTCATCAATAATTAAAATTTCTTGCTTGATATCGGGAATTAAAGCGCCCACCCATGGGGCAAAGCTGCCGTTGAGGCCAATGTTAATGGAATTCGGGATGAATCCCTTGGCAAAAGTCTGGGCATCTCGGGTATCGAGCAATATGGCACCGGTTTCATTGGCAGCTGCCTCGAATTCGGCCGGGCTTAAAGCACGGGTACCTTTTGCCAATACCTGATCGATGCTTTCGTAACCCATTTTATTCATACGCACATTCTCGGGGAAATAAGCAGGCGGTGGCATTAAACCATCGGTTACCTCTTTGATGAACTCTTCACGAGTCATGTTCCCCCGAAGGGCATAATTAAATTTCTTCTGATTGCCGAGCGTGTCGCTGGTTTCCTTGCTCATGTTTTTACCACAGGCAGAACCGGCGCCATGGGCAGGATAAACGATTACGTCGTCGGGCAGGGTCATTACCTTGCTACGCAATGAGTCGAACAAGGTACCGGCCAATTCTTCCTGAGTGAGGTGCGCTGCTTTTTGTGCCAAATCCGGGCGTCCGACATCTCCGATGAACAAGGTGTCGCCAGAGAAAAGGGCAGTTTCTTGACCGTTTTCATCTATCAGCAAATAGCAAGTCGATTCCATGGTATGGCCAGGCGTATGCAAGACCTTAATTTTTACTTTACCCAAAGTGAATACTTCTCCATCTTTAGCGATATAAGCATCAAAGCCAGGCTGTGCCGTTGGGCCGTAGATAATGGGAGCGCCACTTGCCTTGGACAAATCCAGATGCCCGGAGACAAAATCGGCATGAAAATGCGTTTCAAAAACAAACTTAATTTGAGCGTCATTGGCCTTTGCCTTTTCGATGTAAGGGTTCACTTCGCGAAGCGGGTCAATAATGGCTACCTCATTTTCAGATTGGATGTAATAAGCACCCTGGGCCAAACATCCGGTATAAATTTGTTCGATTTTCATATCTCTAATTAGCTGCAATAAATTAAGCTTTTACAAATATCAGAAAAGCTGCAGCAAACATTGGTAACTAAAGTCACAAACTCTTCAATTATTGTCTAGTCTTCAAAAAAAGCAGGCATTAATTTGATTTCGTTTCTGTAAAGAAGAATTTTTTCCTCATTTTCCAACTGTTTGAGTAAGCGGGAAATGACCACACGAGAAGTCGCTAATTCGTCGGCGATGAGGTGATGTGAAACTTTAACTACACTCGATCCGCTCAAGCGCTTCTTCTCTTTTAGGTACTCCACCAAGCGCTCGTCGAGCTTATGAAAAGCAATGCTTTCGATGGATTTGAGGAGTTCAATAAAGCGTTCATTGAAGCTACGCATGATGTAATTTTTCCAGCTGGGATATTTGCAGAGCCACTCATCGAGTTTGGTATGTGGAATGGCAATCAGCTCTACATGATCTTCGGCTACGGCTTTAACTTCACTTTTCTTTGCCTCCATACAGCAGCTGTAGGCCATGGAGCAACTATCACTGCTAGACAAATAGTACAACAAAATTTCCTTACCAGTTTCGTCGCGGCGGTACACCTTAACGGTGCCCGAAACTACCACCGGCATCATACGGACATATTTACCGTAATCCATGATTAAATCGCCCTCTTTAAATTGCTGAGATTGACCAAATTCTTCAATTTCTCGTAAGAGTGCTGGTTCGAATAAGTGTGAAAGGATTCCTAAGTTCATTTACAAATACAATGGCGTAAAAAACAACATGCGGAAACGAATTTAATCATATTCCGCATGTTATTTGTATGAGGTATTGCTATTCAAAGCATCATGAGACAAAGAGGTTTACTCGGTCCCAGGTGCCGCCGTTCACCACGTTTTTGAAACCATTTTGCTCCAAAATGTTCTTGGCCATACCACTTCGGTTACCGCTTCTGCAAAAAACAATGATGTGTTTCTTGTTTTTGAATTTGCTCAATTGGTTTTGAAGGGTGTCTAATGGAATATTTACCGAACCTTTCACGTTCCCAGAGGCGAATTCGCCTGGACTTCTTACATCTACTAAAAATGCGCCTTCGTCAATGAGGCTTTTCAAATCGACGGTATCGCCGCCGCCAAATAAAAAATTTAAGAAACTCATATTATGTTTTTGATTTTTTCTCTTTAACAAACAGCCCGAATAAAAGGCTTCCCATCAAGGCCCCGTAAACAGTGCTGTTGAGGGGTTTTGAAGTAATAGCGCAAGTTCCGCTCAGGCAGCCGATCTCTTGCCAATACAAATAACCTGCAAGGGCGCCTGTAAGAGCGCCTAAAAAGTATAAATAGTTGCGTTTGAACCAGTCCATTTTACTCAGATATTCGGCCAACTGCACAGCTGACCATTGATTTGGCCTTGCTTAATAAACTGTTGTTTCCTTTTTCAGGATAACCTAAGGCGGCCAGTTTCAAGATGATTTGATCTCGGCTCATCATTTCGCCCATCAGGCTAACTTTGTCTTCCTCTTTTGAAATCTCAACCTGTTCCACTCCATCCATTTTCATCAAAGCAGATTTGATGCTGTTCATGCAGCCGCCACATTTGATGTTCTCCACTAAAATGTCCATTGTTTTCATCTCCAAATAATTGATACTGCAAGTTAATGCAAATACCTACCTCCAAACGGTAACAAAGGTTACAATCTGTATAAGATGGAATTGGATTACTATTGTAGGAATAGCTCTTTGAGAATGATGTAAGCACCCATTAGCAGTACGAACCATCCAAAAGCTTTTTTTAGTTTATTCCCATCGATCATCTTGGAAAGCCATCCACCGATGAAAATTCCGATTACTGCAATAAGCGTAATCAGCAGCAGTTTAGACCAGTCGATATCAAAATTCCCCAAATCGCCGGTAAAGCCGATCAATGAGTTCAGCGCAATGATGAGCAAGGAAGTTCCAACGGCTTCCTTCATCGGGAGTGAAAGAACCAGCACCAGCACCGGAATGATCAAAAATCCACCTCCGGCACCTAAAAACCCGGTCACCATTCCAACTAATACGCCATATGAAAAGAGTTTAACATAGCCTAATGTGTTACTTGATGAAGTCATTGATGGTGCCGGAGTACTCCTAATCATAGCCATAGAAGCCATTAACATTAAAATGGCAAAAAGTACCATGGTAGCCAGGTTTTTTGTCACCACAAAACTTTCCAACTTAAACAGCTGATCCGGAATAATTGGAATTAGCAATTTACGCGTAAGAAATACCGTAGCGATAGAACTTAAACCGAATAAGAAGGCAATTCTGATTTTGACCAAGCCTTTGCGGTAGTTATTGGCTGCACCAACCAAGGAGGTCATCCCAACAACAAAAAGAGAATAGGAGGTAGCCGGCATCGGTTCCATACCCATGATGTAAACCAAAATAGGTACCATTAAGATGGATCCACCTCCACCTATCAAACCCAGTGATATGCCCACCAGAGCGGCCAGAAAAAATCCAAGGATTTCCATACGTATTCTTTTACCACAAATGTAGCTGATAACAGCTTAGTTAAAAGTGATAAAAGTTACATTTTAATTTGAGCCCCCTACAGATTAAGGAATCCACTGAGTACAAAACCCTCATTATGTTGAATAACAGCCTTCCCTTCGAGCCTTTTTCCTTGTTGAAGAATCTGATTGAGGTAACCAAACTCTATTTGATAATTTTTGGTGATTTTCCATCCAATTTGGAGCGCTAATCTATTTTGATCAAAAATATTAGTACCCAGATTTTTACCCGAACCGATAAATATTTCATCCCAGGCGATCAGGTTGATTGAGGTCTTTTTGGATAATTTCAAAGGATATTGAAGCCTGAATTGATAGCGAAATCGATTCAAGAACACCCAATCTTCAATATCAGCGGTATTAGCAGCTAACTTGGCTAGCCAACGTTGTTCTAACCTAAAGCGATGCTGCATCGACCATTTTGAAACAACTTGTTTAATTGCAAATTGCTGATAAGTACGGTGTTCAGGAAAAGTGCCATTGGAAGCGATGGGATAATCCCCATAAGGGTAGGTTGCAACCCATGCATAACCGCCATGAAACGTAATATTTTCATGAACATGATAGTTGAGTCCTAATCTCAGAAGGTTTTGTTGTGGAGATGTTAACCCATCTGTCCTACGCAATTGATATTCCAGGTGCAGCGAAAATTTATCATTAATGCTGATCTTGTTGATAGATTGTACCCAATTGATAAAATTGGGATCTTTAATTCTATCCTCTTGTGCAGCAGCTGAAATGGAGGTTAACAGAAAAATGATAGTCAGAAACTTTTTCATTAGACAAGAAACCGCCCTACTTTGATGTAGGGCGGCAATTAATTGATGGATGAATGACTCCAGAGAGTATGATCTATTTGTTCAGAATCAAGCTATCTTCATAAAACTCTACAGCTCCGGTTTCTACATCATACATCGCACCGCAAATACCTACCTCCCCGTTCTCCACCATCTCTTTTAAAATAGGGCTTTGTTTCATGATTTCATCAACAGCAAGATGAACGTTCAGATTGGCAACATTTTCCACGAATTCGCTGTTTTTAGAATTGCGTTCTGTAAGCGTGAGCTGTTCTGCGGCCACGGCAGGCTGTAATTTCGATAACAACGTAGTCAGGTTGCCCATTTCTACATGGTCGCAAGCGCCTTTAACGGCACCGCATTTGGTATGTCCCAGCACCACGATCATTTTTGATCCGGCTACTTTACAGGCAAATTCCATACTGCCCAGAATATCATCATTGACAATATTTCCAGCAATTCTCACACTAAAAATATCTCCCAAACCTTGGTCAAAAACCAACTCGGCAGAGGTACGGCTGTCGATGCAGCTCAGCACCACAGCAAAAGGCCATTGCCCGTCGCGGGTTTCATTTACTTGCTGTAAGAGGTTGCGGTTGTATTTCAGGTTACTTACAAATCGTTGGTTACCCTCCTTTAAAAATTGGAGAGCCGTTTTAGGTGTAAGTGACGACTGTGATTCTTTATTATGTGTTCTCATCTGAGTTTAAATTTGTGTTATGATTAATTAATTTTTGGAGCACTTTTTAAAGGCTCGCTGACAATAACCGAATCGTATTTCGGAATGTAATCTTTAATAGACTGCACATTGTCGGTGTTGATGACATTGTAGCGCTCTTTGAAGCCAAGCGTTTTGCAGGTAATGTTTCTCTGCGGTGCCTGTACTTCTTTAAAGTCGCGGATAAGTTCTAATACATCGTGATCGATATAATGGCTATCCTGGGCATCAATTACTACCGTAGTATTTGCAGGCAAATGTTCCAGTGTAAGCTTGATACTGGCTTTGTTTAAGAAAGATACCTCCTCCGAAAGGTGAATCAGAACAACATCTCCTTCGTGATGATTTTCTTTATGGAAATAATACGAGTTTTTATAATTGCCATATAGTAGTGCCAGGACACTTACAAACAGACCGATACCCACTCCGGTCAGCAGATCGGTAAATACGATAGCCAAAACGGTAATTACAAAAGGTACCCACTGGTATTTCCCGTAACCAAACATTTCTTTAAAAAGCGCAGGTTTAGCCAACTTGTAACCCGTTAACAAAAGAATAGCTGCTAGGGCTGAAAGTGGAATCTTATTGAGCAATACAGGAATGAAGGCTACACAGATCAATAATAATAAACCGTGTACGATGGTGGACATTTTGGTTTTGGCCTGAGCGTTTAAATTAGCCGAGCTTCTTACAATCACACTGGTTACCGGCAAACCACCGATTAGCCCGGAAGTCATATTACCGATACCTTGAGCCACCAACTCACGATTGGTAGAAGTGGCTCTTTTCTGCGGATCGAGTTTGTCAACCGCTTCAATACACAACAAGGTTTCGATAGATGCTACGGCAGCAATGGTCAATGCCACTACATAAACATCCGGGTTGGTAAGCTGACTAAAATCTGGGAAAGTGAAAAAACCCATAAAATCAGAGAAATTTTGGGCCACAGGCACCTTTACCAGGTGTTCTCCTTTAATAGCCAGCGAAGCACCTGAACTCACGAAAAATTCATTGAGTCCGACGGCGGTTAAAACCGCAACCAATCCTCCCGGGATGATTCCCACTCGTTTTTTAATGAATGGCTTTTCCCATAAAATGAGAATGGCAATCGAAATAAGGGCAATAAGAGTAGCTCCCGGATCGATCTTATTCAAGGCTTCAATAATACCTGAAAAAGTATTGTTACCATCCACCTGAATAAAACCCATGTCACCCTCAGCATCTTTATCATAGCCCAAAGCATGAGGAATTTGTTTCAGGATGATAATGATCCCGATAGCGGTTAATAAACCTTTGATCACGCTGGATGGAAAATAATTGGCAATAGAGCCGGCCTTTAGGAAACCTAAAATAAGCTGAAATACACCTGCCAGTACCACTGCCAGTAAAAAGGTTTCGAAAGCACCTAATTTGGTGATTGCAGCTAGGACAATTGCTACTAAGCCAGCTGCTGGGCCACTCACACTTAATTGCGAATTACTAAGTATCCCAATGACCACACCGCCCACGATACCGGCAATCAATCCTGAGAAAAATGGTGCCCCTGATGCCAGGGCCACACCCAAACATAAAGGCAGGGCAACTAAAAATACCACTACGCCTGCAGCGAAATCGCTCTTCAAATGAGCGAAGACAGAATTATTCATTTTGTAAAATTTTAATTAGAAAAATAAATGGTTACCCAGGGAATGATCCGGAGTAACATGCTTGATCGACGAATATGACTAAGTTAATTCGGGCGGAAGATCAGGGAGACTTAAGTATGGTGATGGGAGCGTCTCCTTAGGCTGATTTTTACGTAATGACGCAAAAAATGCAGCTGATGAAAGTGAGAAAGCATGGTTTTGAGACCTGCCTTTGAGCGCTTCTTTTAAATCATTTTTGGAATCGGAAGATTTTTCAGCACCTTTTTTGGGTTCGATCTCTACAATTGTAATGTTGGGACTATTTTGATCTCTCCAGCAATCGGCGGTAATAACCACCGAGAAGGAAAAAATAATCCAACTGGCCAACGATTGTAAAAGCATCTTTTTCACAATGCAAAAATAGTTTTCTCATTGGTTCTAAGAAACGTGTTTTGCAATGTGTGCGTAAAAAGAATTAACGTAATGTTTTAAAACTGGGCTGCCCGCTCCAAACGATCGTTGATGCTTCGACCCAAACCGGTATCGGGTAAACGCTCTGCTATAATTAAGTCTAAGTCAGCTTTATCCAGTCGATGTAAAGCAGCATACAATTCTGCAGCTGCATCCTCAACATTAGCTAAAACCGATAAGCATTCCACATAACTAACATCTCCTGGCTTTTCAATACTTCCGAAAGTGAGGAGACCGATTTTAACCCCATTATATTGCTGAACTGCTGAAGCTAAATCGTTCGTCAATAAAAGTCTAGTATTCGGAGAATAATGCTTGGAGAGCATTCCCGGTGCTTCCGGACTCGTATCATTCTTTGTCAAAGTTTTCAGCGGACCAGTATAGCGCTCCAATTGCTCGGTTGCAAGCGAACCCAAACGATACAAAACCGGCGCATCGCCCTCGAAACCAATGATGGTAGATTCAATACCTCGTTGACAAGCACCGCCATCTAAAATGAGTGGAATATCACCATCAAAATATTGCTTTACATGTTCTGCCGTTGTTGGACTGATGGTGGAAAAAGGATTTGCGCTTGGTGCAGCAAGTGGGAAATCTAATTGATTCAATAAACTGAGGGCTAGAGGATGATTAGGCACTCTCACTGCGACGGTTGGTTTACCCGAAGTGATCCAATCAGGCACTCTGGAATGTTTTTTGAGCAATAAAGTAAGTGGACCAGGCCAGAATTTTTCGGCCAGCTGGTAAGCCAGTTCGGGTACCTCTACCGCCACTTGCTCCAAATCGTGGACGGATTTTAAGTGTACAATAAGCGGATTAAATGCAGGTCTTTTTTTGACCTCATAAATGCGATGAATGGCTTTTTCAGAATAAATGTTACCTGCCAATCCGTAAACGGTTTCGGTGGGCAATCCAATAATATCATCGGCCAGGAGTGCGGCCTTTGCCGCAGTAATATCTTGGGTAATTAAAGCCATCAGTTCAATAATCCGGCACTCCACTGAAGTGCATACAAAGATTTAAAATATTTAGCTTGCAGGTCAATGAGTTTTTCTTTGGCCTCCAGCGCCTTGGTTTCCCTGGCATTAATCAGAAAGATAGAGCTTTCCCCATTCGTAAACCTGATCTCTTCTGCTTTCAGTAATTCCTGATAATTCTTAAAGTTAGCTGATTGTAGCGATACCTGATTTTTCAGGGTCTGCATCTCATTGTAATAAGACCTTACCTTGAGTTCAATTTTTTGTCTACCCAGGCTCTGTGCCCATTGAGTTTCTTCCAGTTTCAGCCTGGCTTCTTTATAAGCACCTCTGCCCTGCGACAAGCGTAGCGGAATAGCGACTTTCAAACCGTACTGGTAATTTTGCTCGAAAAGCGGTTGAATACCATTTGTAGCAAACCATTGTGATCCTTTGGCCAGGTGGTTATAACTGAGGTCCACTTTGGGCAGCAACTCCTGAAACTTTAACTTTTTCTCCACCTTTAGCACTTCCAGCTTAAACTGGTATTTCCTCAACTCCGGATGATTATTTTCGGCGACTGTTAATAGTTCATCGAGTCTTAAGCTAGCGGTAGCAAGTTCCGTCCGATTATCCTGAAATTCTTCGGGTCTAACCGAGTCATCGAGGGTAACCATGGCTTGTCCATCGTTCCATAAATAAGCCGAGAGCGCTAAACTGGCATTTTGAAAATCGAGCCATTGCTGGTTGCGCTCCAGCTCGAAACTTTGCAATTGTGCAAGGGCCTCCACGGTATCAATAGCAGGTCTTTCGCCTAATAGATAGGCTTGTTTCACCAGATCAAGTCGTTGCTGATTTATGGCCACCTGTTTTTCCATTACCAGATAAAGCTGATAGGTTTTTACCCAATGCCAATAGGCCTCCATCGACTCCATTAACAAATCATTGACGATGGCAGCTTGTTCTGCCATGCTCATTTGATTCATGATTTTGGCTTGGGCTAAAGCAGCTCTGCGCTTATCGATCAACAGATTTTTTGCCAAAGGGATTTGGATACCCAGATAACTGGACTGCCCGGAAGTTTGACTCGGATCTAAACGATTGCCCGACAAATTTTCCAAACCACTGTAAACCTCTATTCCATACCAGGTGGGAATACGAATCTCGGGCGACTGGTAATCATAATAATCCAGACCATTAAACGATTTTCGGGAGGTATAACTGTTAAAAACCGGATCGAAAGCTGCCCTGGCTTGCGTAATTTCTGTGCTGGACCTGGCAACAGCAATAGCCGACTGCCTTACTACGGGATGGTAAGTTCTGACAATGCTGAGCAATTGTTCGGCATTCAGGGTGCGAAGACTATCCTGGGCTTTCAATCCTGTCACCAGCAAGCACATTGTGATCAAGAGCAAAAAATTCCTCATTGCTTTTCTCCTTTAGGCTGAGATGGTGCGGCCTGATAAAAATCGGGAGGGAACCCATTAATGTTTCGCCACAATTCATACCAAATCGGAACATCTTTGAGTAATACGATGCCTTGAGCCCCACTGCCAATCTTCAACTGCGGCGGCCAGGGTTTTTCATTGGCGTCTTCAACCACTAAAACCCTGAACATCCCGTTAGGACTGATGGTATTTTCGAAAGCAATTACCCGGGCGCCAAACGTGCCATAGCTAGTGTTCGGCCAACCGCTAAATACAATGGCCGGAAAGCCATCAAACATGAATCGCACCTTTTGCCCAATACTAACTAACGGCAAATCAACCGGTCGGACGTACATTTCCACGGCATAATTTCTGATTTGCGGAACGATAATGGCAATACGTTCGCCTTCCTTAAGCACTTCTCCAAGGCCTGCTTTACTGGCCTGCACCATCTGTCCATCCTGAGAGGCAAGTATACAATACATGCCATTCCGGATGGTATAATTACTTAACTGGTTCTCGAGCTTAGCCACCTCACCCTGGCCACCAGCAATTTGGCTCATGGCCTGGTAACGGTCGCCCTCTGCTTTACTTATTTTTTCGGTATACTCCTGCTCTAACCCATTTTGTTCCAAGCGGGTATTAATAATATCCTGTCGGGTTTGAGCCAACTTGTTTTCTACCATTATTTTTTTGGCCAATGCGTTCTGGTAAACCAGGTTGCGTTGCTGCAGTTGGGTTTGTGAAACCAATCCCTGATCGTACATTTTTTGCTGACGTTGGTATTGATCTTTGGCAAGCTCTACCTCGTTACTAAGCGCTTCGAGTTCTGCTTTTTCTCCGGCAAGCTTATTGTCTAACTGAATCAGTTTGTTTTTCAACTGTTCCTGTTTTAGCTGACGTGCTTGCCTCAGGGCTTCAATCTGAGAACCTGTGGTGTTGACTTTATTCTCATAAAAACCTAAGGCACCTTTCTTGGCATCCAGCTGCTGTTTGGTACGGCCGACCAAATTGGGGTCAAGGTAATCTTCCTTGATCTCGGTGATCTGTAAAATCGTATCTCCTTTCTTCACCAAATCACCTTCTTTCACATACCATTTTACAATTCGGCCAGGAATGGGTGAATGAATTTCCTGTGGGCGCTGGTCTTGATAAAGGGTGGTTACAGCACCCTTAGCCTTGATATTTTGGGTCCAAGGGAGCAATAGAATAATGAGCAAAAAGAGCAGAATGCCATAAAACCAATACCTTACTTGGCTATCCTTTCCGGCAAGGTAAATCTTACCAAAAGATTTAATGTTTATGTTGTATTTCAGATCTTCCATAACTATTTATTCCTGATCAATTTTGCATTTCCATTTTCTAGATATAGCCTGAAATCGCATTTGGCGGCAAAATCTTCATCGTTGCTCACCAGCAACAGGGTTGATTTTCTTGATTTATCTAGCAGAAATCCGATCAATTGCTGCTTAAATGACTGATCCATTCCCTGCCAAGGCTCCTCTAACAATAAAAGATTCGGATCATTTACGAAGGCCCGTAGCAGGAGCAAATATTTGACCTGTGTGCTGGGCAGTTTTTTTCCTGTTGGATCAAGCTGACTCTCGAAGCCGCCCGGAAGCTGGTTTAAAAAATGTCCGATACCCAGTTGATGGGCGATAGCCATAATTTTTTCTTGAGTGATTTCAGGCCGACCCATACTGATATTTTCCCATACAGAGCCAAGAAAAATATCTTGCTGGTTGAGGTGTATCCCAATGTGGGCCCTCAAACTTTGTAGCTGATAGGCATTAATAGGCAGTTTATTTACCAATAAGGAACCGTTAAAATTGGAGTAATTGCCCGTTAACAATTTCAGCAAGGTGGAGCGGCCACTTCCCTCATTTGCCATGATGCAAACCGAAGCATTGGCCGGAATTGTAAAATTCAGATTTCTTAAAATCGGTTTCCCATTCTGATAAGTAAAACTAAGATCTGCAAACTCTATTTCCAGTCCCTCACCTTTCGTATCCAATTGCACTTGTCCTTCTTTTTCGAGGGGACTCTCCTTGATCAAGGCCAGTTTTTCCAATCCTGTCACCACATCGTAAATGCTATCCAATCGAATAATCAATTTCTCGACGGCATTAATCACGGTCAAGATGACAATTTCGGCGGCAATAAATTCGCCAATATTCAATTGCTGATTTAATAAAAGATAAGAACCCAGCACTAGCATAACAGCCGTAATGGCTACTTTGAAGGCAACCAACGTCTTATATTGAAAAAGGAGCACCCGGAAATGTGCAGTACTGGACTCTAAATACTGCCCCACTCGTTCATCCGTTTTTTGCAGATTCAGATGGCTACCCTGACTGAATTTGAAGGATTTGATCACACGGGCCATTTCTTCCAGCCAAACCACCACCGCATATTTATTTGAACTTTCCTGCAGGGAAGTCTCCAGCCCACTATTCAGGGTCACTTTTAATATGAGCCACAGTACGGTGATCAACAAGAATCCAAAAATGATGAAAATGGGGTGATACAAAGAAAGTAAGAGCAAACCAAACAAGATTTGGATGCTGGCTACCGGAACATCCAGTAAAAGTTTTGATAAACCTTTCTGCACATTTAGTGTGTCGAAAAAATAATTCACCCTTTCTGGAAGGTAATGTGCGTCTGATTTGGCAAGATCCAAGCGAGGAATTACTTCTGCAAAATCAAATGCGTCTCTGGTAAAAATGCGTTGTTTAATTTTTTCAATGATTCGCATTTGATTGATTTGGATCAAACCCACTACAAATACGCCCAATACCACCAAAAAAATCAAAACATAGATGGAAGTGACCATCGAAGCGCCCAGTACAAAGCTGATGATGGACTGTACGCCGATTGGTACACTCAACTGCAACAAACCGCTCAATATCGCGTAGAAATATACTGCTCCAATTTCTTTTCTGTCTAACAAAACCAGCTCCCATAAACGTTTAAAAGCTCCCATAACAATTCTTAATATTTGCTGCAAATATATTTTTGAGCAAGATTAATAATAGTAATACTATTGTCATTAAATGTAATACTATATTTTTTATGTTTGTAAAATCAGAGATTTGAAGAATAAATATTCAAAATGGATATCCAGGTAAGTTTTAAAATCAACGAAAAACTGTTTCTAAAAGATCCGGAGAGTACAGAACTGGGTAAGTCGATCGTAAAAAATGCCATCGACTTAATTTACAAACTGGGCTATGAGCAGTTTACTTTCAAAAAGTTAGCCCAGCACATTCAAACCACAGAAGCTACAGTTTACCGGTATTTTGAGAATAAACACCGCTTATTATTGTACATTCTCAATTGGTACTGGAGCTACATGGAATACCTGGTTTTAGAAAAACTGCAAAAAGAGGCTACAGCAGAGCAGCAATTAAAAACCATCATCCATTTGCTTACCCACGAATTACCGGAAAGTTCGAGTACGCTCGATTACAGTAAAAAATTCCTAAATGCCATAGCCATAGCCGAAGGACGGAAAGTATATTTTGTTAAAGAGGTAGATGCGATCAATCAGCTGGAAGTCTTTAAGCCCTTCAAAGAGTTGTGTGCACAAATTGCCATGGTGATTAGTCGGCATAATCCGAAGTACAGCTATCCATATTCATTGAGCAGCACTATGATTGAAACCGCCCACGATCAACAGTTTTTCAGTGAGCACCTTCCCCGCCTAACGGATATCAAAAAAAGCAACCAACAAGAGTTTACCGCTAACTTTTTAGAAGAATTGGTATTTAAAGTCTTGAATTAAAATAGAAAAGCTCACCTTTCGGTGAGCTTTTGATTTGGTGGAGGATAACGGAGTCGAACCGATGACCTCTTGCATGCCATGCAAGCGCTCTAGCCAGCTGAGCTAATCCCCCATGGGATTGCAATTTTCGGGAATTAATCTGATTTGCGCAAATATTTCTGAATAAGTGCTGCCGTCCGTTCAGAAGCACCAGCGGGACCTACCTTTTGAGCCAGCTCCTTATAATCTTGAAGCATTTGTTTACTTGATGCTGAGTTATTTATAATTGCATTCAATTCATCAGCTACTTGATCTGGATGAGCGGCTTCCTGAATGAGCTCTTTCACCACTTCCCGATCCATGATCAGATTCACGAGTGAAATAAATCGGATCTTCACCAGCAAGCGAGCAATGAATACAGAGATACTGTTACCGCGATAAAGCACCACTTGCGGACAATTCAACAAGGCAGTTTCCAATGTGGCCGTGCCGGAGGTCACCAAGGCAGCTTTTGCATTTTTTAGTAGATCGTAAGTTGCGTTGAAAACGATCGGCAATTTTCTATCTGCCAGGTAAGGCGCATAATCATCTGGGGTGAAATTCGGCGCTCCCGCGATCAACACCTGGTATTCAGGAAAACGATCGGCACTTTCAAGCATAGCTGGAAAAACATGTTTCAGTTCCATTTTTCGGCTTCCCGGGAGGAGTGCCAAAATGGGACGATGGTCTAATTCATGTGATTTTCGAAAATCTGGATTAAACCGATAAGCCGCAATGGCATCCATTAAGGGGTTACCCACATAATCCACTTCCATCCCCCAACTTTTATAAAAATCCACTTCAAAAGGCAGGATACAATAAAGATGATCTACCACCCTTTTGATTTTCAAAACCCTTTTCTGATTCCAGGCCCAAACCTTAGGCGAAATATAATAATGGACAGGAATGCCTTCTGCTTTGGCAAATTCAGCAATTTTGAGGTTGAAACCCGGAAAATCGATCAAAATTAATGCATCGGGATGGTAGGCTTTTACCGATGCTTTAGCCAGCTTTAGGTTTTTAGCGATAGTGCGCAGGTTGGCCAGCACTTCCACAAAGCCCATAAAGGCCATCTCCGAATAATGTTTGTCACAAACTCCGCCCTGCGCCTGCATCAAATCGCCGCCAAAAAACTGAAACTCCGCTGCAGGATCTTGCGCTTTGAGGGCTTTCATCAAATTGGCACCATGCAGATCGCCAGATGCCTCGCCGGCTATGAGGTAATATTTCATTTGTAGTGTTTGATGAGAAATAAGCCTTCGAGCATGGTTTTGCTAAAATTATCCTTCTTGAATATCAAAACTCCAGGTATTCAGTAAAGGAATGGCATGATGGGCAGTTAAGTCGAATTGTACCGGAACTACCGATGCATAACCATTTTCCAATGCCCAAACGTCGGTATCCTGGCCATGGTCGTTATTTTGAAAAACGCCGGTCAGCCAATAATAACTCCGTTTGTAAGGATCCTGTCTTTCATCAAATTCCTCCGCCCATTTGGCATTCGCCTGGCGGCAGATCTTGATGCCTTTTATTTGATCTCCTTTCGGGAAGTTGACATTCAATAGCGTTCCGAGTGGAAGCCCGTTTGCAATTACCTGTCGGGTAATGCTTTGCACAAATTTAGTCAGGGGACTAAAGTCAGCATCATAGCCAAAATCATCCAGAGAAAAACCGATAGAAGGAATGCTTTCAATGGCACCTTCCATTGCCGCCGACATGGTGCCGGAATAAATGACATTGATGGAATTATTCAGCCCGTGGTTAATGCCCGAAACGCACAAATCCGGTTTTTTACCTTTTAAAACCTTATGAACAGCCAGTTTCACACAATCTACCGGTGTGCCAGAGGTTTTGTACATCTCCACGCCTTCATACAAATGCACCTGCGTTAAACGGAGTGGTTTGCCGATGGTAATGGCATGGCCCATGCCCGACTGCGGGCTATCCGGAGCTACCACCACCACTTTTCCTAAAGGTTTCATCATATCGATGAGGGCCTTGATGCCGGGGGCATCAATACCATCATCGTTTACAACCAGGATGACAGGTTTTTCTTGTTTCATCCTGCTAAAATAAGAAATAATGCCTTTACCCTTTTATCACAGGGCGCCGGCTTTGATTTCGTCAACCACTGCCGGATCAAGCAGGGTACTGGTATCGCCCAGACTATCCATCTCCCCTTCAGCCACTTTTCTCAAAATTCGACGCATAATTTTGCCGGAGCGGGTTTTGGGTAAGCCTGTTACAAACTGGATTTTATCCGGCTTGGCAATGGCTCCGATAATGCGGGTAACAGTTTGTAAAATGTCTCGACGGGTAAGGTCATGATCGTGGAGCGATGAACCCAAAATTACATAGGCATAAATGCCCTGACCTTTAATGTCATGTGGATAACCTACTACGGCACTTTCAATCACATCAGCGTGCATGTTGATGGCATTTTCCACTTCGGCGGTACCGATACGGTGACCGGAAACGTTGATCACATCGTCTACGCGGCCGGTAATGCGGTAGTAGCCATCCTCATCGCGTAAGCAACCATCTCCGGTAAAATATTTATTATCGTAAGTGGAGAAATAGGTGGTCCGGCAACGCTCATGATCACCATAAGTGGTGCGGATGATACCTGGCCAAGGGAATTTGATACACAAGTTTCCACTTACGCCGTTGCCTTCAATTTCATTACCGCTTTCGTCTACCAAGCAAGGCTGAATACCCGGCAGCGGTAAAGTGGCATAACCTGGCTTGGTTGGCGTGATGCCGGCTAATGGCGAGATCATGATTCCGCCAGTTTCAGTTTGCCACCAGGTGTCTACGATGGGGCATTTGCCCTTGCCAATTTTTTCGTTGTACCAGTTCCAGGCTTCCTCGTTGATCGGCTCTCCTACCGAACCCAATTTGGTGAGTGAGCTCAGGTCCTTACCTTCAAGGGGTTCATCGCCAAAAGCCATTAAGGAACGGATCGCAGTTGGTGCGGTATAAAGAATATTGACCTTGTATTTATCTACGATGTCCCAGAAACGTCCGGCATCTGGCCAGGTAGGCACCCCTTCAAACATTAAGGTAGTGGCTCCCTGCAACAAAG
>JGI25921J50272_10000054_pt1 | contig 33478 bp, 33 predicted proteins | sample LauGreSu1BDMLBSD_2_FD_50272 | JGI IMG/M metagenome (IMG submission 50272) | reverse complement strand
CCCTTCCGCACCCAGGAACGCCCCGGCCATAAAAAAACATTTTTAGCCGTTTGCTGGCTGATGGTACTCCCCCCTCTTATTTTCCTTCCCTTCTGGTTCTTTTCAAAAGCCTTTTGTATGGCCTTAAAATCAAATCCCCAGTGGTTCATGAATGCGGCATCTTCACCCGCAATGGCTGCCTTTTTTAAATTATTAGACAATTCATCAAAACTGCGCCATTCTTTTTCCAACTTCCAGGACTTGCCGGCGGCCTGCCTTTCAACACTACGTTGTAACATCAGCCAGGTGATAGGCGGATTGACAAAGCGGTAAACCAGCACCCAGCAAAAAGTAAAGAGAAAGAAACCGAGTAACAGCTTTTTTAGAAAACGGAAGAGCATTCTTTAGGGTTTAGATGATTAAAGGTAATTATTTCAGCAAGCATAAAAAAAGCGTCCCGGAAACCGGAACGCTTTTTTATTTGATTTGACTGGTATTTATTCAGCTACCACTTCAAAAGGCACCTGTACTTTCACTTCTTTGTGTAAGTTTAAGTTTACGAGGTACTCACCTACTTCTTTAGGCTCAGTTTCGAAAGTAATTCTACGACGATCTACTTCAAAACCTGCTTTTTTCAAAGCGTCGGCAATTTGAATGGTGTTTACCGAACCGAAAATCTTTCCAGACTCACCGGCTTTGGCACCAATCGATAACTTCACACCATCCAGTTTAATTGCGATGGCTTCCGCATCTTTCTTAATTTTATCTTGCTTAAATGCAGCTTGCTTTAAGTTCTCGGCCAATACCTTTTTTGCAGACTCGGTTGCCAAAATACCATATCCTTTCGGGATCAGGTAGTTACGGCCATAACCAGGCTTCACATTTACGATATCGTCTTTTTCTCCAAGATTTTTAATATCCTGTGTTAAGATAATTTCCATGTCTTGTTCCCCCTAATTATTTTAATGAATCTGTTACATAAGGTAATAAGCCAATGTGACGGGCACGTTTGATGGCTTGAGCTACCTTGCGCTGAAATTTCAAAGATGTACCTGTTAAACGGCGTGGCAATAACTTACCTTGGTCGTTCACAAATTTCAATAAGAAATTGGCATCCTTGTAATCGATGTACTGAATTCCGTTTTTCTTGAAACGGCAGTACTTCTTACGGTTATCCTCCACTTTTGGAGCGGTAACGTATTGGATTTGTTCTCTAGCCATTGCTTACTTCCTCCTCTACTTTCTCAGATTTCTTTTTATTGAAGGCACCACTGCGCTTTTTCTCGTTATAAGCAAGTGCATGCTTATCTAAGGCGATGGTTAAGAAACGCATAATACGCTCATCACGCTTATATTCAACCTCCAGTTTGTTAATAAATTCACCCGGAGCCTTGAATTCAGTTAGGTGATAGAACCCGTTCGTTTTTTTCTGAATCGGGTACGCTAGTTTTTTCAAACCCCAATTATCTTCATGGATAATTTCGGCTCCGTTATCTTTCATCAGCTTATTGAATTTGGTGATTACCTCTTTCGCAGCTTCATCAGACAACAACGGGGTCAGAATGATTACGGTTTCGTACTGTTGCATGTTTTTGTTAATTAGTCCGCTTTTTAGCGGGATGCAAATTTAGCTATAATTATTAGATATTCAAATCCTTTCGGAAATATTTCGGGGCGTTTCACTTAAAAAAAAGCGGTGAAGTTTGGGAACTTCACCGGCTTTTTAACACACCAAATTGAAACATTAGAAATACTAAAACCAAGAATGGTTTAATATTATATACTGAAGGTCCGACTAATTTGAGGGCTCCACAATAAAATACAGACTAAGTGCAGGAATTGCCGGATGAAATGCAGATATCGCCGACGAATTGCATTTTGACTAACAGAGAGACAGCTCAAAAAGAAATGATGTTTGCTTAAGCAATATCTTATCTATAATTTAGGAGCGATGGATAATTTTATCGTTTCAGCCAGAAAATACCGCCCGGTGACCTTTGAGAGCGTGGTGGGACAAGCGCACATTACCGGCACGCTGAAGAACGCCATCAAAAATAACCAGCTGGCACAGGCCTTTCTGTTCTGTGGACCACGTGGGGTGGGTAAAACCACTTGTGCTCGTATCCTGGCTAAAACTATTAACTGCGTTAATCCAAATCAGCAATTAGAGCCTTGTGGCAACTGCGAATCTTGCGTTTCCTTTCAACAGGGCAATTCGTTCAGCATCCATGAACTGGATGCCGCTTCCAATAATTCGGTAGAAGACATCCGTAACCTGACCGAGCAAGTCCGCATTCCGCCACAAACAGGTAAATACAAGATCTACATCATCGATGAGGTGCACATGCTCTCTTCGGCTGCTTTTAATGCCTTTTTGAAAACATTGGAAGAACCCCCTTCCTACGCTATTTTCATCCTGGCAACTACCGAAAAGCATAAGATCATCCCGACCATTTTGTCGCGTTGCCAGATATTTGATTTTAACCGAATCAAAGTAGAAGACATGGCCCGACATTTGGCTGCCATTGCCGAAAAAGAAAGCATTGGCTACGATATGGAAGGCCTTCACCTGATTGCCCAAAAAGCAGATGGTGGCTTACGCGATGCCTTGTCGATGTTCGATCAGATCGCCAGTTTTTCCAATCGGAATATCACTTACCAGGCGGTAATTGACAACCTGAATATCCTGGATTACGATTATTATTTCAAAGTAACGGATTCCCTCATGTCCGAAGATGTTTCTGGAGCCTTGTTGTTATTTGATGAAATTCTTTCAAAAGGATTTGACGGCAACCATTTCATCATCGGGCTTGCATCGCATTTACGTAATTTATTGGTGGGCAAAGATCCCGCCACCTTGCATTTATTGGAGGTAAGTGAAGGGATCAAACAAAAATACCTGGCTCAATCTCAGCAGGCGGAGGCTTCTTTCCTGGTATCGGCATTGAATATTGCCAACCACTGCGACTTGAATTACCGGACCAGCAAAAACCAGCGCTTGCAAGTAGAGTTGGCGCTCATTAAAATAGCGCATCTACCTGCTGTGCTTCAATTATCTACTACTACCCCTTCGTTAGAAGTAAAAAAAAAACGGATTGAACCCCTAACAGCCGCTCCGAGTATCAATGAGCCAGCAGTAATTGCTACTCCTAAAACAGTTGAAGAAACGCAGGTTCCTGTAACCACACCAGCACCTGTGGAGACTGAAGAAGAAGAAGAAGAAATAAACGATACTCCTGTTGCTTCCGAACCTCAGGAAGAAAACATTCCGGTACCTGAAGCAGAAAAGCCAGCGGCGAGCGTACCCAAAACAAGCTATTTTACCGCAAATCCACTCATTCCTAATTTGAATGATTTAGCCTCTGCACCATTAGAGGAAGAAAAACCCACTTATTTAAGCGGAGATGCCTGTCAACCTTTCAGTGCCGAAATGCTGTTGAACCGGTGGAATGCCTTCGCTGAAAAAGCTAAAAAAGAGAATAAGATCAATCTTTTCACCCTGATGACGGCAAATCCGCCAGTTCTATTGGATGATTACCAAATCGAATTGAGTATCGAGAATAAAATTCAGGAGAATCAATTGCAGGAAGCCCGAATAGATCTGATGAATTATCTGAGAACTGAATTACAAAACTTTCAGCTCGATTTGGTGACCAAAATAGTGGAGAATACTGAAAAAAAACGCCTCTATACTTCCTCAGAGAAATACCAATACATGGTAGAGAAAAATCCTAAATTGGAAGAGTTTAAAAATCGGTTCAATTTAGATCTTGAGCTCTAAATTGACACGCTTCCGATATCGCTGAATCAGCAAAAATTATATCTTTGCGGCAGCAAAAAATCACATATACACTAATGAGCATACAAAAAATAAAGGTGGCCAATCCGGTGGTAGAACTGGACGGCGATGAGATGACCCGTATCATCTGGAAATTCATTAAGGACAAATTGATCTTCCCTTACCTGGATCTGGACATTAAATATTATGATCTGGGCATGGAATACCGCGACCAAACGGATGACCAGGTGACCATTGATGCTGCGAATGCTATTAAAGAATATGGTGTAGGGATTAAATGTGCTACCATCACGCCTGATGAAGCTCGTGTGAAGGAATTTGGCTTGAAACAAATGTGGAAATCGCCAAACGGAACCATCCGTAACATCTTGGACGGGACCGTTTTCCGTGAGCCGATCGTGATGAAGAACGTACCTCGTTTGGTGCCCAACTGGACCGCTCCTATTTGCATTGGTCGTCATGCTTTTGGCGATCAGTACCGTGCAACCGATTTCCTGACCAAAGGAAAAGGAAAATTGACCATCAGCTTCACTCCTGAAGATGGCGGTGAAGTACAATCATTTGAAGTGTATAATTTTAAAAGCGACGGTGTGGCTTTGGCCATGTACAATACCGACGAGTCTATCCGCGGTTTTGCTCGTGCGTGTTTCAATCAGGCCTTGATGAAAAAATGGCCTTTATACCTGTCTACCAAAAACACCATCCTGAAAAAATACGATGGCCGTTTTAAAGATATTTTTGAAGAGATCTACCAAAAAGAATTTAAAGCTGAGTTTGATAAATTAGGTTTAGTTTACGAACACCGCCTGATTGACGACATGGTAGCTTCTGCTTTAAAGTGGAACGGAAACTTTGTTTGGGCTTGTAAAAACTACGATGGCGACGTTCAATCTGATACCGTAGCTCAAGGCTTTGGTTCTTTAGGTTTAATGACCTCTGTTTTGGTTACTCCGGATGGTAAAACCATGGAAGCTGAAGCTGCCCACGGTACCGTTACTCGTCACTACCGCGACCACCAGGCTGGCAAACCCACCTCAACCAACCCGATCGCTTCTATTTTCGCCTGGACCAGAGGGCTGGAATTCCGCGGCATGCTGGATAACAACCAGGACTTGATCAATTTCTGTAAAACTTTAGAGCAGGTTTGTATCGAAACTGTAGAAAGCGGCAAAATGACCAAAGATTTGGCCGTTTGTATCCACGGCAATAAAGTAACCCACGGTGAGCATTATCTATACACCGAAGAGTTCTTAGAAGCCATTGACGCGAATTTGAAAGCGAAATTAGCTTAACATTCATCAACATAAAATTTAAAGTCCCTCCAATTGTGAGGGACTTTTTTGGTTAGTGTGAATAACTATTTGAATAATCTAAGTAAATGATGGATTAAATTAGAGTTTAAACACCAATACTAAACTCAAATGTGGAGCTCCATACTTTACGAAAACGGTCAATTTAAAGGCTATACCTCAGAACATTACACGGCTGTAGCTGTTTGCATCTCGATTGCACTCATGTTGGTTATTTTAGCAAAATACCGTCTCAGCGAAAACCAATCCCGAAATGCCATCACGGCTTTATTAGGAATAGGATTGATCTTACAGATCAGCAAACCCCTTTTAACCGGTATGGCCGGCAGTTTTGATGCCCGAGAGGATTTACCTTTCCACCTCTGCAATGCCATGATCATTCTGATGCCTTTCATCATGTATTATAAATGGCGAAAATTTTGGGGAATCGCCTTTTTCTGGGTGATAGGGGGAACTTTGCAGGCTTTGTTCACGCCCTCATTAACGGAATCTTACCCACACCATGAATTTTTCAGGTACTGGACCGTACACGCCTTCTTACCATTTGCCGGCATTTTTGCCTTGCAGATTTACGGCTGGCGGATTACCTGGAAAGACATGGTCAATTCCATGATCGGACTGAACATTTTTGCTTTATTGGTCACGCCAATCAACTTGTATTTAGGAAGCAATTATTTATTCCTGATGGCCAAACCTGCCGTTAAAACGATCTATGATTATTTGGGACCATGGCCGTATTACATCTTATCGATTGAGGTGGCTATGATCGGCGTATTCGGCTTGATTTTGATCGTATTTAATGCCGATAAGTTGGCCGCTAAGTTGAGAAGAAGTAACTGATACTTTACTTACCAAAAACCTCAAACCGTTCCCAAAAACCATCTTTAGGTAAGGGAGCAAAAATATTGACGGGCTCTTGTTTCACGGGATGAATGAATTGCAGTCGGCGGGCATGCAGGCAGATACTTTTCTTCAAACTCCCCCGAGGGTAACCGTATTTATTGTCGCCTACGATGGGACAGTTCAGTGTAGATAATTGAACCCGTATTTGATGCGGTCGGCCGGTAATCGGATCTACCTCAATGAGGTAATAACCATTCAATTCGCCAATAAGCTTGTAATTCAGTTCCGCACGTAAACTACCGGGCACCTCATGGTCAAAAGCTTTCGTTACGTTTTTTTGAGAGTTTTTTACCAGCCAGTGCACCAAAGTCCCTTCCGTACGTTGAGGCCGCTGCCTGACCACCGCCCAATACGTTTTTTTCATTTCCCGGTTTTTGAACATCCGGTTCACCCGATCCAGTGCCTTACTCGTTTTTGCAAACAGGATCACCCCGCTCACCGGTCGGTCTAAACGGTGAACCACTCCTAAGAAAGCGCCATTGGGTTTGTTGTATTTTTGGGCGATGTATTTCTTTACCTGCTCATCAAGCGGTTCATCGCCAGTATCATCCACCTGCACAATATCACCTGCCCGCTTGTTCACAGCAATCAGGTGGTTATCTTCAAATAAAATATCTTTATCAGTAATGGGCATAAACAAGGGAATCAGGCTGCATCAAGCTGGGAGCAGCTCATCGGCAAATCAGCAAATCAACGAATTGACAAATTAATATTGCTCTTTCTCATTCGGGAAATCGACCGCTTTCACATCTTTGATATAAGACTGAATAGCGCCGTTGATTTCTGAATACAAGTCAAGATATTGACGCAGAAAACGTGGACGGAAGCCCTTGGTGAGGCCAATCATATCATTCACCACCAATACTTGTCCATCGCAAGCTGGGCCTGCCCCAATACCAATGGTAGGTATGCGCAAACTCTCGCTCACCACCTTGGCCAGTTGAGCCGGAATTTTTTCCAATACAATAGAAAAACAACCTGCCTCTTGCAATACCAGTACATCGTCTTTTAACTTTTGCGCCTCGGCTTCTTCTTTGGCTCGTACCGTGTACGTTCCAAATTTATAAATAGACTGGGGTGTTAGGCCTAAATGCCCCATTACCGGTATGCCTGCGGTTACAATACGTTCAATGGATTCACGCACTTCGGCTCCGCCTTCCAGTTTAACGGCATGCGCACCCGATTCTTTCATAATTCGGATAGCAGAGTTCAGCGCTTCTTTCGAATTTCCCTGATAGGAACCAAAAGGNAGATCNACCACCACCAAAGCACGCTTAGCTGCTCTCACCACCGAAGATGCATGATAAATCATTTGATCCAAGGTGATGGGTAAAGTGGTTTCGTGACCCGCCATTACATTAGAAGCCGAATCGCCCACCAAGATCACATCCATACCTGCATCATCCACGATGGTAGCCATAGAAAAATCGTAGGCGGTAAGCATCGCAATTTTTTCACCACGGTCTTTCATTTCCTGCAAGGTATGTGTGGTGATTCGTTTTGTTTCTTTGTGAACAGACATGTTTGGGGCGCTAATTGTGTATAATGAACAAATTTAAAATTAAATCTATGGATAATACAGTGAATTGACTTAAAATGAATTTTGGATTTGAGCATAGTCAAAAAATTAATTAACTTTAACTCCCGTGAAATTCAGCTTAAATGTACCCCTTCGGGCCATTGAACTGACAGGTAAACACCTGATAACCTGCCGATTTTTTCCTTTTCCTAAATCTTCATTTCTTCAACCATCATGACCAATTACACCAAATTGCCAGCCATTTTATTGTTAGCAGACGGGACCATTTACCACGGTAAAGCAGCCGGTAAAATTGGCACCACCACGGGTGAAATCTGTTTCAACACCGGCATGACGGGTTACCAGGAAATTTTTACCGACCCCTCCTATTTCGGGCAAATTATGGTAACCACCAATGCACATATTGGCAATTACGGTATCCATGCTGAAGAAGTTGAGTCAGATTCGATCAAAATAGCCGGTTTGGTTTGCAAGAATTTTAACATTGCCTACAGCCGAAAAGAAGCGAATCAGTCAATTCAAGATTATTTTCAAGAAGAGAATGTAGTCGGAATNTCAGANGTAGACACCCGTTCNCTGGTTCGTCACATCCGAAACAAAGGAGCGATGAATGCCATTATCTCTTCCGAAATTTTGGATGTAGAGGAACTGAAAAAGAAATTAGCCTCGGTTCCTTCTATGGATGGCTTGGAATTATCTTCTAAGGTATCCACCCAAAAACCTTATTTCTACGGAAAAGAAAACGCAAAATATAAAGTGGCCGTGTTGGATTTGGGCGTAAAGAAGAACATTCTCAGAAATTTCGATGAGAGAGATGTTTATGCGAAAGTATTTCCGGCAAAAACTTCCTTTAAAGATATGGAAGAATTCCAGCCGGATGGCTACTTCATCTCCAACGGACCTGGTGATCCCTCTGCAATGCCATACGCCATTGAAACCGTGAAAGAAATATTAGCTGCGAACAAACCGCTTTTCGGAATTTGTTTGGGGCATCAACTATTGGCATTGGCCAACGATATCCGGACTATGAAGATGTTTAACGGACATCGGGGCTTGAATCATCCGGTTAAAAATATCATCATCGATCATTGTGAAGTCACTTCACAAAACCACGGTTTTGGTGTCATTCCGGAGGATGTGAAAAAATCGGATAAGGTAGAAATAACCCACATCAATTTAAATGATCAATCCATTGAAGGCATCCGCATCAAAGGGAAAAAGGCCTTCTCCGTACAATATCACCCTGAATCATCACCCGGTCCGCACGATTCGCGTTACCTGTTTGATGATTTCATTAAACTGATGCAAGCTTAAGACACAGATTTAAATAGTGTAGAAAATACACTAACTTTGAAAAAATAAGACAAAAGAAGATATGAGTTTAATATTAGATGTTCATGCCCGCCAAATCCTCGATTCGAGAGGTAACCCAACCATTGAAGTAGATGTAATGACCGAAAATGGCATTTTAGGCCGTGCAGCAGTTCCATCGGGAGCCTCAACTGGGATGCACGAAGCAGTAGAACTTCGCGATAACGACAAAAACACCTACCTGGGTAAAGGTGTGTTAACTGCCGTAAAAAACGTGAACGATATTTTAGCCAAGGAATTAATTGGAATTGATGTATTCGAACAGAATATGATCGATCAATTAATGATGGAGATAGATGGTACTGAAAACAAGGGTAAAATTGGCGCAAATGCCATCTTAGGTGTGTCGTTGGCAGTGGCCAAAGCGGCGGCACAGGAAAGTCGCCAGCCTTTATACCGTTACATTGGTGGGGTGAATGCCAATACCTTGCCTATCCCGATGATGAATATTGTGAACGGCGGTTCGCACTCTGATGCACCTATTGCCTTCCAGGAATTCATGATCATGCCTGCAGGCGCTTCGTCTTTTTCTGAAGCCTTGCGCTGGGGTACCGAAGTATTCCACAACTTGAAAAAGATCCTGCACGACCGTGGTTTATCAACTGCCGTTGGAGATGAAGGCGGTTTTGCACCCACTTTCGAAGGCACCGAAGATGCCGTAGAAACTATTCTGCAGGCAATTGAGAAAGCTGGCTATAAGGCTGGAGAAGATATTTACCTGGCTTTTGACTGTGCTGCATCTGAATTTTACAAAGACGGCAAATATGATTACACCAAGTTTGAAGGAGCTAAAGGTGCGATTCGCAGTAGTGCCGAACAAGCCGAATACCTGGCTTCTTTAACTCAAAAATACCCGATCATCTCTATTGAAGATGGGATGGCAGAGGATGACTGGGCTGGCTGGAAATTACTGACAGAGAAAATTGGCGATAAAGTTCAATTGGTGGGCGATGATCTGTTCGTAACCAATGTGAAACGTTTACAGCAAGGAATTGATACCGACACCGCAAACTCCATCTTGGTAAAAGTAAACCAGATTGGTTCATTGACCGAAACGATCAATGCAGTTTCACTGGCACAAACGAACGGTTACACCTCCGTGATGTCTCACCGTTCTGGAGAGACAGAAGATGTGACCATTGCCGATTTGGCTGTGGCTTTAAATTGCGGACAGATTAAAACCGGTTCGGCTTCCCGATCAGACAGGATTGCCAAGTACAATCAATTATTGCGCATTGAAGAAGAATTAGGAAGTGCTGCCCGTTTCATTGGGAAAGACTTTAAGTTCTTAAAATAATTAGCTTTAGCTTTTAAAAATTAGACTTGTTCGGGATCATGAACTTATTAACTTAGGATAAAATGAAAAAAGTCATCGACCTTTTCCGAAATAAATACTTCTTGGTTACCATAAGTTTTGTGATTTGGATGTTGTTTTTCGATCGTAATGACCTCTTCTCCCAATATGAATATCGTCAGCAGTTAAATAAACTGAAGACCGAGCGGGAGTTTTATGCCAAGGAAACGAATTTGGTGAAAAGAGAAATTAAAGACCTCAGCACCAATCAAGCGACGGTTGAGAAATTTGCCCGTGAGCGATACTTGATGAAAAAACCGGATGAGGACATTTTTGTCATCCTTCCGGAAGAAAAGAAAGAGGAAGAATCTTTTTTCTCTTCTTTAAAGTTTTGGTAATTGATCAATCAAATACTAACAAAAAAGCCCTTCGTAATTCGAAGGGCTTTTTTGTTGATCGTCATCCTGAGCCTGTCGAAGGATGGAAAACCACCTTTCAACCCGTCCAAAGCGATGATTATAACATACCACCGCAAACAGAGATCACTTGTCCGTTTACATAGGCACTCATCTCTGAAGCCAAGAATACACAAACGTTTGCTACATCTTCTGTTTCACCGGCACGTTTCAACGGAATAGCTTGCGCCCATCCTTCCACCACTTTTGGATCTAATACATCGGTCATCTCGGTACGGATAAAGCCCGGAGCAACCACATTGGTACGAATATTTCTCGAACCCAACTCTTTGGCTATAGATTTAGAAAATCCAATGATACCCGCTTTAGAAGCAGCATAGTTAGACTGTCCGGCATTACCCTGCACACCAACTACTGAACTCATGTTGATGAACACACCATAACGGTTTTTCATCATGATTTTAGAGGCGGCTTTGGTAACATTAAATATTGATTTCAAATTCACATCCAATACTTCATCCCAATTCTCTTCGGTCATTCTCATCAATAACCCATCTTTGGTGATACCGGCATTGTTCACTACAATATCGAGGGTACCAAAATCAGCCACAATGGCTTCGATCAGTTTTTCAGCTTCCTCAAATTTAGAAGCATCAGAACGGTATGCTTTTACTTTTGAATCACCACTCTGCAATTCTTTTTCGAGCGCCTGACCTTTTTCTACAGACGACAGATAGGTGAATGCCACATGCGCACCCTGCTCCACAAATTTCTCGGCAATTTTGCGTCCTATTCCTTTAGAGGCACCAGTAATCAGTGCTACTTTTCCAGCTAATAATTTCATATTGTTTTAAAAACTAATTCCCGAAAATAAGATTTTATTTCTTTTGGGCAGGAATAAAGCTCATGGAAACAGAATTGACGCAATGACGGGTATTTTTAGGAGTGAACCCTTCACCTAAGAAAACATGGCCCAAGTGGCCACCACATTTGGCACAAACTATCTCGGTACGCATCCCATCCGGATCTGGGATTCTTTTGACTGCTCCCTTAATTTCATCATCAAAACTAGGCCATCCGCAATGCGAATCGAACTTGTCATCAGATCGGTAAAGAGGGGCATTACAGCGTCTGCACACATAAGTGCCGGTTTCCTTATTGTTCAGGTATTTACCGGTATAGGGCATCTCCGTTCCTTTACGAACAATGATTCGCTCTTCTTCGGGCGTCAATTGGTTATATTCCATTTTCTTTACGGGTTTTTTGGGATCTTGTTGCGCACAGGCAATCGGCTGGAAACCAGCAACTACAAAAATTATGATCAGAATTTTTCTCACAATCTAAATTTAAGAAAATAAAAAATCCCGTGCTGGTAGCACGGGATCTATTCAGTAAAGGGAATGTAAACTTATTTTCCCGCTTTTTTTAATTCCTCGGCCATAGCAGCACCAATCTCCGCTGGAGATTCCACCACACGGATACCGCATTCGCTCATGATCTTCATTTTGGCTGCAGCAGTATCATCGGCACCACCTACAATAGCACCCGCATGCCCCATACGACGTCCAGGAGGCGCTGTTTGTCCGGCAATAAAGCCAACCACCGGCTTGGTACCATGGGTTTTGATCCAACGGGCCGCTTCGGCTTCCATGCCACCACCAATTTCACCTATCATGATGATACCATCCGTTTCAGGATCGTTCATCAATAACTCTACCGCTTCTTTGGTTGGGGTTCCGATGATAGGGTCGCCACCAATTCCGATAGCCGTAGTAATACCTAAACCAGCTTTTACCACCTGATCAACCGCTTCATAAGTTAAAGTTCCCGATTTAGAAACTACCCCCACTCTTCCTTTTTTGAAGATAAAGCCAGGCATGATACCAATTTTAGCTTCATCAGCTGTAATGATACCAGGGCAATTCGGACCAATTAATCTACAATCGCGGTCTGAAATATATTCTTTCACCTGTATCATGTCCTTAGTTGGGATACCTTCGGTAATGCAAACAATCACTTTAATACCAGCTTCGGCTGCTTCCATAATCGCATCGGCTGCAAAAGCAGGGGGTACGAAAATGATAGACACATCTGCACCGGTTTGATCTACCGCTTCTTTCACCGTGTTAAATACCGGTTTGTCTAAGTGTTTTTGTCCGCCTTTACCAGGAGTTACTCCACCCACCACCTGAGTACCGTAATCGATCATCTGTGTGGCATGATAAGTTCCTTCGTTGCCGGTAAAGCCCTGAACAATCACTTTGGAATTTTTATTAACTAATACGCTCATCTTGATTTATTGTAGCGCAAAACTAAGAGAAAGCCCGTGTTAAACAAAAAAGAATTGGCAATTCGACATAGATTTTTTTGTGGCTTTATTTTATGAAGTAAGCAATGGAAAATTTAACACTGTTTTTGAGTACAAACCGGTTGGTAACCGGGATGAGATAAGCCATATCAAAGCCGAGATTTTTGTAATTATAGCCTGTTCCAAGTGCAAAATGCTGGCGGTTCCCTTTATCCTGATTTTCATAAAAAAACCCGGTCCTGAGGGCGAAAGTATCGTTGTAAACATATTCCACTCCAGATCCGATGCTAATTTCCTGCAGTTCTTCCGAAAAACCACCAGGTGCATCTGCAAATGAAGTAAACAAGGAAGATACCACACTACGATTGGGGTCTTTACCATCAATGATCTGACCGTTTCCGTCGTAAACCGGAGGGGTGGGTACCAATAATTTATTAAAATCGGTATGAAAGGTAAGCCTTTGGATTTGTCCATCGATCAGAAAACTAAATGAGGCCCCCAATTTCAGGTTAGTGGGAAGAAATTCTGTCTTTGATGCCGAGTAGCGCACTTTGGTACCAATATTGGAGATAACCGCACCGAAGGCCCATTTAGCCCCGTAATAACTGCTCAACTTTTCTTTTTCAAAATAAGCAGATAAATCCACAGCAAAAGCATTAGAGGGCTCTACCACCGTATTGTTGTTCGAAGCGCCATCATGAATATCGCTGTGCAGATAGCGGGCAGTCAGTCCCATAGAAAAGTTTTCACTCATTTTCCTGGAATAACTGAGGTCGACGGTATACTCTTTAGGATAGAAGTATTGCGTGAAATTTCCATTATCATCCGTCCCTTCAATTTTACCGTAAGAAAGAAAATAGATAGAAAGACCAAGGGCCGATTTTTCATTCAGTTTCCTTATACCGGCTAAATTAGCAAGGCTCACATCCTTGGTGAGATAGGGCATCAAAGGTTCATAAGATAAGCCTACCGTAGCTTTGTTCTGAGTGAAAGCTATTTTCGAGGGATTGGAATACAATGCATAAGCATCGGGTTGGCTGGCTGCTCCCACATCTCCCATGCCGGTAGACCGGGCATCGGGCCGGGTCAGTAAAAAAGACATGGCGGTGGGTATGCTCCGATCCTGTGCTATTGCAGAAAGGGAAGAGATGAAAATTAAAACCAGGTATCCATGCTTTTTCACACTCATAACAAAGAGAATTTATTCGATGACGATTTTATGCGTGATGGCTTTGTCGCCCAGCCAAAATGTTAAAAGATATAAACCAGATGGTACCTGAACATCCAAACTGAGTTCTTGAGGTCCGTTTGTATACCAGTTATTGGGCCATTTTTTAATGATCTGACCGGCATTATTAATCAATACAAATTGTATCCAGGCAGGCGCATCGAGCTGAAAGGCGATCTTGACCTGATCGACAACCGGATTGGGATAAACCTTGATCTCCATTGGCAAACCCGGCTCAAACAGACTTATATCTGGCTGATGAAAGCCCTGGGTGAGCATCATTTCATTAGTTTGAATGGTTTGGATAACGGCTTCCCCGAGTGTGGCCGAAAAATAATACTCCGAATTAAGCACAGACTCCTCAGCGGCTGAGCCAATGGTCGGCCGCTCTGCCATTATTTGAGCCTGTAACGTAAAGACTGCCAAACAGAAAATGGAAAGTAAAAAAGGTTTTTTCATTGAATAGCAACATTAAATCGCCAATAGGAATACGACATTTATCATACCAATTATCGAGTTAAAACCTGGTGGAAGCAGGGCATTTCCGATGAAACGTAGAATGTATGCGATGAGCGGTCTATTTTAAAGGACCAATGAAAGACGAGAAAGATGTGGAAACAATTGATCTGGCTGGGATCAATCCATTTTAGATTGTACAGATTTAGCTACACCAGCGGAGGAAAACTGCAAATCGTAGAGTTTTTTGTAATAATTATTTTGTTTCAGCAGCTCTTGATGAGTGCCTAATTCTTTCACTTCTCCCTGATCTAACACGAGGATCTGATGGGCATGTTGGATTGTAGAGAGTCGGTGTGCAATTACAATGGAGGTCCGATTTTTCATCAGACGGAGGATGGCCTCCTGGATAAGTAATTCTGTTTCAGAATCTACCGAAGAGGTAGCTTCATCCAAGACCAAAATGGACGGTTGGTGAACCAAGGCCCTGATGAAAGACACCAATTGGGCCTGCCCAGCAGAAAGCGTTGCGCCCCGTTCCATTACTTCATATTGGTAATTTCCGGGGAGTTTGTTGATGAAGGCATCTGCTCCGACTTCTTTGGCTGCAGCCTTAATTTGCGACAGCGTAATTTCCGGCTGATAGAGATCGATGTTGTGTGCTACCGTATCGGAAAAAAGGAAAACATCTTGTAAAACGGTTGCTACCCTCGATCTTAAAAAATGCAAGTCGTATTCCCGGATATCTATACCATCCAGCTTGATGCTACCCTTATTGATCTCATAAAAGCGGTTGAGTAAATTGATGATAGATGATTTACCAGCTCCAGTAGCTCCCACCAAAGCAAGGGTCTCCCCTGCTTTCACTTTAAATGAAATATCTTTCAATACCCAATTCTCCTCCTGATAAGCGAACCAAACTCCTTCAAATTCAATTTCACCCTTAATGTGCTCAGGCTGAAATTTCCCTTGATTCGGGGTAATTTCATCTGTATCTAAAACATGAAAAATACGTTCGGCAGCCACCATGCCCATTTGTAGGGTGTTGAACTTATCTGCCAGTTCCCTTATCGGCCTGAAAAGCATATTAATGAACATCAAAAAAGCGATCACCAAACCTGGTCCGGCCTTTTCAATTTGAAAGAAGTTTAAAATATTGATGATTTGCGCTTCATTCAAGATCATCTGTGCTCCATACCACACCAAAAGCCCCATGGAAATGGCAGAAATGATCTCCACCACGGGGAAAAAGATGGAATAAGACCAGTTGGAAGCAATGTGTGCATCGCGATGTTTGGCATTGATGGCTTTGAACTTTTTCATTTCTTGTTCTTCACGAGCAAAAAACTGAATCACGCTGATGCCGGTAATGTGTTCCTGTAAAAAAGTATTGAGCTGAGTTACCTGTCTTCTCACATCCTGAAAAGCTTTTTTGATGGCTTCTTTAAATACATAAGTTGCCAGCAAGAGCAAAGGCATGGGCAATAAAACCACCAGCGTAAGTTTCCAGCTATAGATGCTCATACAGGCAATAATGGTGATGATTTGTAAGACATCTCCAATGATAGAGATCAAACCCTCAGAAAAAATATCGGCGATGGTTTCCAGATCGGATACCGTACGGGTAATCAATTGGCCAATGGGCGTCCGGTCGAAATATTTTAAACGCAAACTGGTGATGTGATTAAAAATTGTGATACGTAAATCACGGATCACCGATTGACCCAGGCCATTGGTGGCATAAGTGTGGTAATATTGCACTACCGTTTGTAAGATCAACAAACCCAGCATCAACAAACTCATGTTGATCAAACCCGCCTGGTCATTGTTGACCACAAAGCGATCGATGGTTTGTTCGATGAGTAAGGGTCTGAGGGGCGCCAAAATGGCCAAGCCAATGGTGAGGAAAACCGCTAATAAAAAAACAGAACGGTAAGGCTTTACATACGCAAAAACACGTGAGAGCAGGTGAAAATCGAAAGCTTTACCACTTACTTCCGCCATCTTATAAGTATGGATATTTTACTTGAGTGAGATAAAGTCCACAGGCAGGTACCGAAGCACCCGCATTGGAACGATTTTTACTTTCAATGATCTGATGAATGGCCTCAGGCGGCATATTACCCTGTCCAATTTCAACCAAGGTGCCAACAATGGCCCGAACCATGTTCCTTAAAAAACGATCGGCGGAAATATGAAAAACCAACCCGAACTCACTTTTTTCCCAATAAGCCTCCTTGATCTGGCAATTATTGGTAAATGTTTGAGTATTTGACTTGCTAAAACAAGAGAAATCGGTATAATTCTTCAATTGTGCGGCGGCTTCATTCATCAAATTTACATCAGGGATCTCCTTCAAAAACCAGGAAAAATCTTGCCTAAAGGGATTTTTCTCAAAATGAACATGATANTCGTAGGCCCGTAATTGGGCATCGAAACGAGCATGAGCATCGGCAGCAACAGGAATGAATCTTTTTACGGCAATATCAAAAGGGAGCAAGCCATTGAGGCTATAAAGGTGACGATCGGTGAGCTCTACGTCGGTATCTAAATGAGCGAAGTGCTGAGTGGCATGCACGCCGGTATCGGTACGGCCACAACCAATGGTTTCTACCGGATGGCGCAGCAGGGTTTCTAAAGCCTCGTTTAATTTTTGCTGAACGCTGATCGCATTGTCTTGGATCTGCCAGCCATGGTAAGCCTTTCCCAGATATGCCAGCTCGATGAAATAACGTTGCGCCATGATAGCGCAAATGTACAGCAAGATGTGCTAACGACAAAGGTTGAAATACTCCACAAAACTTTATCTTTGTATAAATTGAAAAATTAACATGATTCAACGCCTACAGTCCATTTGGTTATTTTTCGCTAGCGCTTCTTTATTCGCCCTATACCTTTTCCCAACCATGCAGTGGATCAGTTTAAACGGAGCTGCCCAATCTGCCAAAATCAACGGGGTTTATGAAAGCATGAACGGGGCTTGGGTACAAACTACTCCCTTTACCCTTTTATCCATTGTGGGCGTATTACTGGCTGTTATACCATTTGTCATCATTTTTCTTTTTCAAAATCGTGCCTTACAGATTAAACTTTGCTACGCTACCATTGCTTTGATCTTGTCTTTTAGTTTTTGGTTGGCCAAAACCATACAAAAAGCATCAATGGTGCAAACGTTCAATACCGATAATTATGGCATTGGTGCCGTTCTTCCCTCGGTGGCGATTCTGTTTCTCATTTTGGCAATAAGAAGCATCCGCAAGGATGAAAAACTGATCCAATCGGCCGACCGATTACGATAAAAGTTTAAGTATCCATTAATTATCCCTACCTTTGCGGCAATTCCGGTAATAATGCCGGGATTTTAAAAATTATCATGAACCCATTTTTGAACTTGGGTATCCGTCATGATATTGTTAATGCCATCACTGAACTGGGGTTCGAAAACCCTACACCAATCCAGGAACAAGCCATCCCGGTATTACTTTCAGGCAGCAACGATTTTGTCGGATTAGCTCAAACCGGAACAGGCAAGACCGCCGCATTTGGTCTCCCTTTATTAGAATTATTAGACTTTACAAAAAATTACCCTCAGGCATTAATTTTATGCCCTACCCGCGAATTGTGTTTACAAATCACCAACGATTTGAAGAACTATTCGAAAAACATCGACAACGCACAAATTGTAGCCGTTTACGGAGGTGCCAGTATTTCTGATCAATTACGCCAAATTAAAAAAGGCGTACAAATTGTTGTAGCCACACCAGGACGTATGCTGGATATCATTAACCGTAAGGCGATCAACTTCTCGCAAGTGAGTTATGTGGTTTTAGATGAGGCTGATGAAATGCTCAATATGGGCTTCCAGGAAGATATCGATCAAATTTTATCGACTACACCAGAAGAAAAAAAGACCTGGTTATTTTCGGCTACCATGCCTGCCGAAGTTAGACGCATTGCCAAAAAATACATGGAAAACCCATTTGAGTTGACCATGGGAACAAAAAATACCGGTAATGCCAATATCGAACACGAATATTATGTGGTAAAGGCCCGCGATAAATACGCAGCCTTCAAACGTATCGTAGATTTCAATCCAGAAATTTTTGGTATTGTTTTCTGCCGCACCAAAATAGAAACACAAGAAATTGCTGAATCTTTGGTAAAAGATGGTTACAATGCAGATTCACTGCATGGAGACCTCTCGCAACAGCAGCGTGACCGTGTGATGAAACGCTACCGCGAAAAAAATCTGCAATTATTAATTGCAACCGATGTGGCTGCTCGAGGCATTGACGTGAACAATGTTACTCACGTAATTAACTATTCTTTGCCAGATGAGATTGAAAACTATACCCACCGAAGCGGTCGTACTGCCAGGGCAGGAAAAACCGGGGTTTCCATCGCAATCATCAATGCCAAAGAATTAGGCAAAATCCGTCAGATAGAGCGAGTAATTGGTAAATCTTTCACCAAAGCCGAAATTCCTACGGGTTTTGATGTGTGCGAAAAACAATTGTTCGGATTGATTCATAAAGTACACAATGTAGCCGTGAACGAAGAGCAGATCGAACAGTACCTGCCTCGTATCATGGATGAATTTAAAGATCTGGACAAAGAAGACATCATCAAACGTTTTGCCTCATTAGAGTTCAACAGGTTCCTGGAATATTATCGCAATGCACCAGACCTGAACGCCAATACTGATTATGAAGATCGTGGACGTGGTGAACGCGGCGAGCGTGGCGAACGTTTCGGACGCACCGGCTACAAGAGCGATTATACCAGATTGTTTATCAATTTGGGCTCGGTAGATGATTTTACCCGTGGCGATATGCTGGGCTTTATTTGCAACCAGTCTAAAATAAGTGGAAAAAGCATTGGAAAGATCGACTTGAAAGGTGTTTACACATTTTTCGAAGTAGAAAATGAAGTAGTTGACAAAGTACAACAAGGCTTCAAGAGTGTAGATTTCCAAGGCCGTAATGTACGCATTGAATTAGCGGGCGATCGTGATGGTGGCGGCGGAAGCAGCCGTGGCCGTAGTGGCGGTGGTGGATTTGGTGGCGGCAAACGCCGCGATCAAGCTGGGGGCGGACGTCGTGAAGGAGGTAATCGTGGTGGTGGTGGCGGTTTCCGCGACTTCTCCGGCAAACGCCGCGAAGATCGTTCTGAAAAAAGAAAACGCTATTAATACAAGAAGGGCTCCAATGGAGCCCTTCTTTTTTGGAAGCTTACTTGGTGGTTGGTCTCTTCATGAAAACTTTATTACCATCTTTATTGATGTAATAACGACGATCGTACTCGTCAACATAAACGGTCTCTTCTTTGGGTCCCTTTACATTTTTCAGCGAGCAATCTTTGACTGCTGCTGCCGCTTTCGCTCCCGTTTCCTTAGTTTTTCGGCTGACGGCAGCAGTGGTGCTGTCTACTTTTCTTTTCCAAGCGCTGGTATCCCTTTTTACTGTTCTACGAATGGTATCCTGAGGGTATTTTTGACGAATGGTATCCGTACTGGTGATCTTGGTCTCTTTCGAGGTACTGGCGCTGGTTTGCGCCCACGATAATTGCGCAAAAGCCATCAAACAGACAATGGAAATACAAAAAAATAATTTTTTCATAAGCTGAAGATTTTTAAAATATATTGAAATTATTCGGTGATATCGCCCGGCTGTCGGCCGGAAATTGGGGGACGTGAGCCGGAAGCCCTGCCTTTTGAATAAGAAGTATCCGCAATGCTGGAAGTACCTTGCCTGGATCTCTTCAGGGCTTGTGCCCAATGATTAATCTGATCGCTGATGTCGTCTAATACTCGGGTGCCGTCTTTTCTCCTTCTAAAGAGTAATACGAGTGCGGCCGCCAATCCGGCAGCTAAACCAATTTTTCCTAAATTTTTCATGGGCTATAAGTTTTTATTGAAATCAACAAAACTTAGCCACTCCGGTTTTAAGAAAAATAAAAAGAAAGCAATTTAATTGAGGAGTTTATTGCAATAACTTGAATTTGGTCACTTTGAACCTTCCGTTTACCAGCTGACCTTCTACTTCCGCTTTTCTGATGGCATTGCAAAATCCGGCTTTGTCATGTGCATCCCCATGTTCGTCTATACTCGTACCATCTACAAAATAAGGTTTTCCGTCGAGCCTAACTGCCAATTCGCAGTCATCTCCCTTCATCCCAAACTGGCAAACGCCGCAGGAGGCTTCCAAAACCTGGACAGTCTGGGTTTCCTTTTTTGATTCTGTAGCAGATTGGCAAGCAACAACTGCCATCATCAATACAATAAAAGTGAATTTGAATACGGTTTTCATAAAAGAGCGGGTTAATTTAATTGATCGGCCAATAAGCGCATCTCAATTAATGGTGAATGACTCTCATAAAGAATGGCATAAACAGCCCTACAGATTGGCATGTGTACTTTATGATTTTTATTTATCTGATGTAATGATTTTACAGCATAATAACCTTCGGCAACCATGTTCATTTCGAGCTGAGCCGATTTGACCGTATAACCCTTACCGATCATGTTTCCGAAGGTCCGGTTGCGGCTAAATTGAGAATAAGCGGTTACCAGCAGATCGCCTAAATAAGCTGACTCGTTGATATCCCGATCGATCGGATGGACCACATCAACAAAACGACTGATCTCTCTGATGGCATTGGCAATTAAAACTGCTTGGAAATTGTCTCCGTAACCAAGCCCGTGACAAATGCCACTTGCCACCGCATAAATGTTTTTTAGTACCGCCGCATACTCCGTCCCATAAATATCTTCTGAAACATTGGTTTTGATGTAGCGGGTACTCAATAGTTGTGCAAAATTGGCTGCCGTGTCCGTATCGGGCGAAGCAATAGTCAAATATGATAATTTCTCTAAAGCCACTTCTTCGGCATGGCAGGGACCACTGATCACCAGGATATCTTCAAGTGGAATACCATAATGCTGATTCATGAACTCCCCAATAATAAGGTTATGTTCGGGAACGATGCCTTTTATAGCAGAAATAATTTTCTTTCCTTTCAGATCCTCCGGTGTAATGCCCGAAAGAGCGTCTTTCAAAAAGGCTGCCGGCACACAGAGCAATATCCAGTCAGATTGACTAATCATCGATTTCAAGTCATTACTGACCTGTTCTTCGGGCAATTTAATCTCAACGGAACCAAGGTAACGTAAATTGCGTTTATATTTTCTTACATGTTCTACAGATTCAGCACAGCGCATCCACCAGCAAATCTTTTTATCGATCAGATTATCTGTAAGCATCTTGATGATGGCCGTTGCCCAACTACCACCACCTATTACAGCAATATTTTTCGAATCAGTCATGATTAAAAACAAAATCCCCTTCCCGGTTGCTAAACTGAGAAGGGGACAAGTTATTATTTTTTTATGAAAACTAATCCTTCTTATCGCCCGACATTAATTTCTCTTTATCGGTTTTCTTCACCTGGCTACCATCTTTAAGGGTTTTAGAAATGGCTGTAAACGGATATGCAACCACTTCTTCACCGGCTTTGATACCACTCAGGATCTGGATATTGGTATCATCTTGAATACCTGTTTTCACCACTACTTGTTTCACCTTTCCATCTTTGTAAACAAAAACATATTCTTTTACTGGAGCTTCATCTGTTTTTGCCTTTTTCTCTTCACTCTGCATCTCTGAAGAGCCGGATTCACCCTGCGATTTCTTCTTTTCGTCATCGCGAGTGGTAACAGATTGGATAGGAACAGTCAATCCTTTAACCTGGTTGGTTTGAATATCAACCGTAGCCGACAAACCAGGGCGGAATGGAGATGTTTTCTGGTTTCCAGTATTTAAGGAAGCATAAGATTCGGGAAGGATGCGAACTTTTACGGTAAAATTGGTCACCTGATCGGCACTACCTCCTACCACACTCGCCGAGCTGGCAATTTCGGTAACCATGCCTTTGAATTTTTTTCCTTGGAAAGCATCCACTTCAATATCAGCGGGGTCATTGATAGAAACCCGGTTGATATCACTCTCATTCACATCTACACTTACTTCCATTGAATTAAGGTTAGAAATACGCATGATTTCGGTACCGGCCATTTGGGCGGTTCCTACTACACGTTCACCCAATTCTACAGAGAGTTTAGAAACTACCCCGTCTACCGGCGCATAGATTGTGGTTCTTGCCAGGTTATCACCCGCTTCTTTCACCACTGCAGACGATTGCTGAACGCCAAAACGTGAGCCTACCACATTCTGTTTTACTGCTTCTAAGTTAGCTTTGGCCCCATCGTATTCGGCTTTTGCCGCATCGAACTCTGCAACCGAAATCACTTTCTTTTGGAATAATTCCTGGTTACGCTTAAAACGAGCTTCGGTATTGATGAAGTTTGCCTGCGCTTGTTTCAATTGCTGCTCTGTAGCGGCCAAATTTGCTTTTTGGCTGTTCAAAGATGCAACCGCACGGTCGTAACCAGATTTTAAAATATCCGGACGAACCTTACACAACAACTGACCTTTTTTAACCACATCGCCTTCTTTCACCAATAATTCAACCACCTCACCGGACACTTCAGAACTTAACTTTACTTCAATTTCTGGTTGTACTTTACCACTGGCCGATACAGTTTCGGTAATGGTGCGCTCCTCCGCTTTTTCTGTCGCGATTTCTGTAATATCTCCCTTTCCGAACCAGCCGAGTTTATTGCCTGCTACCGCTACTACCAATAGCACGCCAACCGCTATAAATACATACTTGAGAGTGTTTTTTTGCTTTGCCATGTTTTGTAAAAATTTGTGGAGTTAAAAGTTAATGGGTTTGCCCAGATAAAAATCAATGACTTTGGATCTAAAAATCCATTCGTATTTAGCCTGGATTAAATCAAATTGAGCTTTATTGAGATTGATTTGTGCTTGATTAAAGTCTAAAGAGTTCACCAAACCTACTTGATACCGTTGTTGAATCACCTCAAAAGCAGCTTCCGAAGATGTCAATGCACTCTGAGTAGATTGATACCGCTTTTCTGCAGCTTTTAGGTCGTATACTGCCTGATTGACTATTTTATTCAAATTGTTTTTGGCCAATTGCTCAGATAAACTGGCATTTAGATAATTGATTTTAGCCCTTTTTACCGAACTGCGGGTTTGGTAACCATTCCAAATTGGAATACTCAGGTTAAATCCGACACCGCGGTTATAGTTATCAGTCAACTGATCTCTCCATGGAATTTTTTCAAATTCAGGGGGATTGCTCCCAACAATGAAACGTTGACGACCGCTGGAATAACCTGTACTCAAACTACCTCCAAAACTCAAGCGGGGATAATAACTTCCCCGAGCCACCGCTACCGCTTTTTGAGCAGCCAGCTTATTAAATTCGGCCACCTTTACATCCGGGTAGTTTACCAATGCGCTCTGGAATACCTCATTGGCTACATAGTTGCTTTCGGTGATATTTACCAGGTTTATGGCCGGTTTAACTACTTCAAATTTATCTGAAGGATTACGCTCCATTAGCTGAGCAAGATTTAAATAAGCCAAATCCAATTGATTTTGAGCATTGGTAAAATTTAATTCGGCCGTAGCCAATTGTGCTTTAGCTTGTGAAAGATCGGCCAGGGTTTTATTGCCCACATCAAACAACTGTTGCTCTCTTTCGAGCTGCAAGGCAGCAAAGTCTGCCTGTTGGCGGGCTGCTGTGGTGAGATCCTGAGCATTTAAAACCTGTAAGTAAGTATTGACCACACTGAGGGTCAAGTCATTCTTTGCTTTCTGAGCATTGCTTTTATCCGCATCCAAAGAATACTTGTTCTGCAGAATTTGATTCATCCGCTGAAAACCTTGAAACAGCAAAACAGAAGAATTTAAGTTTCCATTGGCTGAAGTAATGCTCTGATCGAAGGGTTGTCCTGATAACTGATCGAAAGTTCTACCCAAGCTGTAGTTATAGTTAGAACTTGCGTTTAAACTTGGTGTAATGCTCCATTTAGATTGCTTCAGATTTTCTTCTGATAAAGCCACATTAAACTTGGCCTGCTTCAGTTGTATGTTATTCTGGAGCGCCAAATCAATTGCTTGCTCCAAGCTAATTTTCTCCTGAGCAAAGCTCCCCAATGTGGTGAGCATGATGAAGAAAAAACTTAGAGACAGTATTCGTGCAAATGAGGCGCTGTTTGTAAAAGATATATTCATATGCTGTTATAAAATCATTCGTTTTAAAGGCAAAAAATCTCATTTATTGCGCTAAATCAGTTTTCATCTTTAATTTAGCGGAGATGTATTTGGTAAAAACACCTTTCTGGCTCAAGTGGCTTTATCCTAATTTAGTTTGGAATAAGAGCAGGCAGGAAAAAGTGATTTACCTCACGTTTGACGATGGACCTATTCCTATTGTTACACCATTTGTTCTAAAAACATTAAAAAAATTCAAAGCCAAAGCCAGTTTCTTTTGTATTGGCGATAACATCAGAAAACATCCGGAAGTATTTCAGCAGATTTTGGAGGAAGGACATGCGGTTGGCAACCATACCTTTCACCATTTAAATGGCTGGACCAGCAGCAATAAAACCTACTTAGATGACATGGCAAAATGTGATGCTTTGGTCAAGTCAGATTTGTTCAGACCTCCTTACGGAAGAATAAAAAGAAGTCAAATTTCCGAGATCAAACGCCGATTCCCAAAAGTGCAGATCATCATGTGGGATATTTTGAGTCACGACTATCTGCCCAGACTCAAACCCGAGGTTTGTTTTGAAAATGTGATCAATCAAACTACTAATGGTTCCATCGTCGTTTTTCACGACAGTTTAAAAGCCCGGGAGCGATTGGAGTATGTATTACCCAGGGCTTTAGAATACTGGACAAAAAAAGGCTACCAGTTTAAAGTACTGGCAGCCTTTTAATCATTTTTGTCGCTTCTACTGTTTAGAATGTCATTCCTAAACGTAAGAAATAACGGCGGCCGTTATAATTCATCTGAACGGAATCCCAGGCGCCTCCAGCTTCGGTTAAACCCTGATCTTGTCTGGTAGGGTAAACGTCAAACAAGTTATCCGCACCGAAATTCAGACTCAGGCTCTTGCTAAGTTTGTAACCAAATGCAAGATCGGTAGTAAATTTCGCATCGTAAACCATCGGATTACCATCCCAATCACCTAATGTGACGTCTGAAAAACGAACCATTCTCAGAGTAGTATTGAATTTCTTTTGACTGTAGTCAAAAGTCAGATTGATTTTACTTTTTGGTGCAGATGCTTCCACAAAAAGCTGTTCACGTTTACTGAAATAAGTATCTTCTTTACCGGCCAATTTATCGTTGGTTTTGATATCTAAAACTGATAATTTATTAAAATTTGCAGCAAATGAGGTCAGCAGGCGCCCTTCTCCCAAGGCTGTATCGTGGGTCACAATCACATCTACCCCACGGTTGCGGGTATCAATGGCATTGGTAAAAAATTGTGCCTGGGTTGCACCCAAAGCTTGTAAATCGGCCCCAATATCCGGATCATCATCCATAAAACTGCCAGTTAACACGATGCGGTCTTTAATGTTGACCTGATAAGCATCAACAGTTAAACTTAAATTGTTTAAAGGCTTTAAGGTAAAACCAAGACTTTGGTTCACAGATCTTTCTTGTTTTAAGCGCTCAATTCCTAAAGTACGGGTTACATTACTCAGGTTGTTGGCTAACAATACTTCTTTTGGCTCACCCAATACAAAATTGGTAAAGATGGTGTTGAAATAGATCTGCTGCAAGGAAGGTGCACGGAAACCGGTACTTAAAGATCCTCTTAAATTAAATGCATCAGAAAACTTGTAACGCATAGCCAACTTGCCATTTAATGTGCTACCGAAATCAGAGTAATTCTCATAACGAACCGCGGCAGTCACTAAATATTTTTTGGTTAAATCCAGTTCCACATCGGTATAAGCGGCCAAATTGCTACGACTCACATTCAATTCATTGCGGGGTTGAAAGCCTGGAAAACCTTGAGAACCTCCTGGTATTTCGTCACCAGCAGTATAATCTTTGTAAGAACCTTCTTCTCCAGCAAAGATCTCATAACGATCTACACGGTACTCAGTACCAAATGCAAGGTTCAAACCTGATGCAATACCATCATAAGCCCTTGTAAAGTTGATACCGGTAGTATTTTGTGCAAATTGAAAACCACCTGCATCAAAAAAAGTGGGAGATTTAATACCTAAACTGGCATTATTCGTACCATCGACGAAATAATGCATACGGTTAGTTCCAAAAGTATTGTTAAAATCTACATCCCAGCCCTTCCATTTGGTTCTTAAACCGGTTGAAACCGATTTATCATCAATTACAGACTGTATGTGTGGATCGAAGCCATTGGGATAGATGGCATCCACATTGTTATTTCCACCGGCAAAACGGCTCCAAGCATAAGCATCCGTAAAGCGGTTGCTAAATCCACCAAATGCATAAACTTCAGTTTGTTCGTTCACAGGAATGGAGGCATTTACGAAAGTACCAAAATCACGTCCAGATGCATCTCCGAACTGCCTTCTGGCCGTACCGCTTGGATCGGGCACACGGGTGGTTTTTTCATTATTTAAAAAATTCATGGAAAAATTCACATAACCCTTCTCTCCAACTGCTACGCCATAATTCCCAGCAAACTGGAAACTTTGACCGTCGAATTTTTTGCTGGCATAACCTGGTGCATCATAAGCACCGGTATTCACAAAGCCATTGAACTCATTCACATTTTTCTTCAGAACGATGTTGACCACACCCGCAATGGCATCTGAGCCATATTGAGCAGAGGCACCATCTCGTAATACCTCTACCCTTTCGATGGAAGCAACAGGAATGGCATTCAAATCGGTTCCCGTATTACCACGACCGCGTGTACCAAACAAATTGATCAATGAGGATTGGTGGCGACGTTTACCGTTGATCAAAACCAAAGTTTGATCGGGGCCTAGTCCACGAATGGTAGCTGGATCAATGTGGTCGGCACCGTCAGAGCCGGTTTGCTTATTGGCATTGAAGGATGGCGCAGCAAATTCTAACAAACGGTTCACTTCCAGTTTTCCGGTTTGTTTCATCACCGTCTTCATATCGATCACATCCACCGGAACGGCAGTCTCTGTTGCACTCCTGCGCAAACTTCTGGAACCTACCACTACCACTTCATTTAAGGTGGTTGCACTTTCTAAAAGTGTAATATTGAATTCTTTATTCTCAGGAATCGTTAATTCTTGAGCCTGAAATCCAAGCATAAAAAAGCGGATGGTAGCCGAAGGATTACTTACTTCGAGGGAAAAAATCCCCTCTGAATTGGTAGCCGTCCCTTTACCACTACCCTTTTCTGTTACGCTTACTCCGGGCAATGGCATTCCTTTGGCATCACTTACTTTTCCTTTAATAATTGATTGTGCATGTGCCAAGTTAAACCCAAGGCCGAAGAGCACAATGAATAATAATTTCTTCATGATTTATTGTTTTCTGTTAATTATGGCAACGAATATAAAAAAATATAGTAAATGAAAGAATATAAAATAATAGTTAAATCATCATGCCGATACCAGATTGAAAATCTGATAAGCAAGCGGATGATATTTTTTTTAACTTCGCTGCAGAAGTAAATTCGCATTAAAAACATCAGTTCAACAATAAATATGGCGTTTGATTTAGACATGATCAAAAAGGTTTACAGCAATTACGAAACACGTATTGCTGCTGCTCGTAAAGTGGTGGGTAAACCTCTAACATTAACAGAAAAGATTTTATATGCCCACCTATGGGATGGTGATGCAGCTCAAGCTTACCAAAGAGGTACAGACTATGTTGATTTCGCCCCAGACCGCGTTGCCATGCAAGATGCCACGGCACAAATGGCACTATTGCAATTTATGCAGGCTGGCCGTGCGAGTGTAGCGGTTCCCTCAACGGTGCATTGCGATCACTTGATCCAAGCTAAAGAGGGCGCAAAGACAGATTTAGCTGTTTCGAATACACAGAATAAAGAAGTTTTTGATTTCCTCGCATCTGTTTCAAACAAATATGGTATCGGATTTTGGAAACCAGGTGCAGGTATTATCCACCAGGTGGTGTTGGAGAACTACGCCTTCCCTGGAGGTATGATGATTGGTACCGACTCACATACACCAAACGCAGGTGGTTTAGGCATGATTGCGATTGGTGTGGGTGGTGCTGATGCTTGCGATGTAATGGCCGGATTGGCTTGGGAGCTTAAATTCCCTAAACTGATCGGCGTGAAATTAACCGGTAAATTATCTGGCTGGACTTCAGCAAAGGATGTGATCTTGAAGGTTGCAGGAATTTTAACTGTAAAAGGTGGTACCGGATACATTGTTGAATATTTTGGTGAAGGGGCTCGTTCCTTATCGGCTACCGGTAAGGGAACCATCTGCAACATGGGAGCAGAAATCGGTGCAACCACTTCTATCTTCGGATACGACGAAAAAATTGCAGATTATCTGAAAGGCACCAAGAGAGCAGAAATTGCAGAATTGGCTGATCAGGTGAAATCACACTTAACTGGTGATGATGAGGTCTATGCCAATCCTGAAAAATATTTTGATCAGGTGATTGAGATTAATCTTTCTACCTTAGAGCCACATGTAAACGGACCATTCACTCCGGATATGGCCTGGCCGATCTCCAAGCTAAAAGAAGCAGTAAAAGAACATGGATGGCCTCAAGATTTAGAGGTAGGTTTAATTGGATCTTGTACCAACTCTTCTTATGAAGATATTACCCGAGCTGCCTCCATTGCACAACAAGCAGTTGATAAAAACTTGAAGGCAAAAGCCGAATTTACCATTACACCCGGTTCAGAATTGGTGCGTTACACCATTGAACGTGATGGTTATCTGAATACTTTCGATCAAATGGGCGGTGTGGTATTGGCCAATGCTTGCGGGCCATGTATTGGGCAGTGGGCTCGTCACAGTGACGATCCGAACCGCAAAAATTCCATCATCACCTCATTTAACAGGAACTTTAAAGCTCGTAACGACGGAAACCCGAATACACATGCATTTGTGGCTTCGCCAGAAATTGTGACGGCGCTGACCATTGCAGGCGATCTGGGCTTCAATCCCCTGACGGATACCCTGACCAATGCAAATGGCGAACAGGTAAAACTGGATGAACCTAAAGGACTTGAAATGCCTCCTAAAGGTTTTGCGGTGGAAGATGCAGGCTACCAGGCACCAGCCGAAGATGGCAGCAAAGTATCAGTCATTGTTGATCCTCAATCGACCCGCTTGCAATTGTTAGAACCATTTAAGGCTTGGGAAGGAACCGACCTGAATGGATTAAAATTATTGATCAAAGCCAAAGGAAAATGTACCACCGACCATATTTCTATGGCCGGTCCATGGTTAAAATTCCGTGGTCACTTGGATAATATTTCCAACAACATGCTGATCGGTGCCATCAATTTCTTTAATGACAAAGCCGACAATGTAAAGAATCAATTAGATGGTTCATACGGTCCTGTACCAGCGGTACAGAGAGCTTACAAGGCTGCCGGAATTGGAACCGTTGTAGTTGGTGACGAGAATTATGGAGAAGGTTCCTCACGTGAACATGCGGCCATGGAGCCCCGCCATTTAGGCGTTCGTGCCATTTTGGTAAAATCTTTCGCACGTATCCACGAAACCAATTTGAAGAAACAAGGTATGTTGGCGCTTACCTTCGCAAATCCGGAAGATTATGACAGAATTCAGGAAGATGATACCATTGATATCGTTGGATTAACTGAATTCGCTCCCGGCAAAGCTTTAAAGGTCGTATTGACTCATGCAGACGGCAGCAGTGTTTCTTTTGCTGTGAACCATACTTACAATGCACAACAGATAGAATGGTTTAAAGCCGGTGGCGCACTGAATATCATTCGAAACAGTCAAAAAGCTTAAAACAACCAGCTTAATTCAAAAGCCCTGTTCTTTAGAACGGGGCTTTTTTGTAAACTTGGAACATTATGAAGATCACTTTCCTGGTCATTGGTAAAACCGACGAAGCTTACCTGCGTGAGGGAATCGAAAAATACCTCAAAAGACTGAAGCATTACATTGCCTTTCAATACCTCGAAATCCCCGATCTCAAAAACACCAAACACCTCAATGAGACCGAACAAAAAAGCAAGGAAGCGGAACTCATCCTAAAACAGCTCAAACCCAACGACCAGCTGATATTATTGGACGAAAACGGAGAAGAATTCAGCTCTGAAGGCTTTGCAACCTATTTGAATAAAAAAATGCTTGCTAGTGTACAGAATCTGGTCTTTGTGGTAGGTGGCCCCTACGGTTTCGACCAAAGCATTTACCAGAAAGCATCCGGCAAAATTTCGCTTTCGCGGATGACTTTCTCACACCAAATGGTTCGTCTTTTTTTTGTGGAGCAGGTGTACCGTGCTTTTACCATCCTAAAGGGGGAGCCTTATCATCATCAATAAAAAACCTCTCTATTTTTTAAAACTATCCTGAAGCCGATCTCGTTATTATATTAAATAATTAACGAATCATGAAAAATGTGGATGCCTGTATAGGGTCATGTCTGGCTTGTTTGACCGCGTGCGAAACTTGCGCAAATGCTTCTATTGAGGAAGGGAACGCCGATTTTATCGAATGTATCAAGAGTTGCCGCGATTGTGCTGATATTTGCGCTCTGTGCGCCAGATTCAGTGCAAGAAGATCAAAACACGCAGAGGCCTTGTGTCAGTTATGTGCCCAAATATGCCTTGTTTGCGCAGCAACTTGTGAAATACACGAGGAGGAACATTGCCAAGAATGTGCAGAGGCTTGCAGAACTTGTGCTGCAGAATGTGCTATGTAAAAACAAAGCAGGAATTCGATTCCTGCCCTGTTTTCTGAGTTTTTATTTCGCTTTGGAAGAAGTACGCTTGGTGGTAGCGGAGCCTTTTGTCGGTTTTTGAACACCGGAAGGTTTAGCTTCTGCTTTAGGAGCTATTTCCTTTCCTTTAACAGCGGCCGCTTTCATGGTTTCTTCATCAATTGGCTCGGGTGCTTTTTCTGTAAAGATGGGCAGCGGCTGAATGATGTTGAACCAGGTGATGATCTTCTTCATGTCGGAAGTGTACACACGTTCCTCATCATGATTAGGAGCTACCTCTCTGAAAAAGTTTTTCAGCGTACTTCCGTCTGCCTTAGGGTCTGGAATAGATTTACTACCCGACATCTTTTCAAAAATATCGATCAATTTCAAATCTTCATCCTCACCAAACACGGTGATATCTTCTAAAGAAGCCATCTTGGCATTCGACATATTGACCACCAATTTGGTTTTTGCCGCATCCAGGCCTTCTAAAATAAAACCGGTCTTATTCTGTCCGATCAGTTTAAATAATCCTGGTTTACCCGATACGGCTACAATTCCTCTTAAATTCATAATGTTAAGTATTGAGTAATGAGTTAGAAGTTATTGAAAATGGAAATTCTCAAATCTAAAATCTCACTACTACTTATTCTTCTATAATTTCTATTCCTAAAATTTTATCACCCTGACGGATGTCATCCACCACATCTACATTTTCGATCACTTTACCAAAACAAGTATGGTGACGGTCTAAATGAGCGGTGTTATCGCGACCGTGGCAAATGAAAAACTGCGAACCTCCTGTATTGCGGCCTGCATGTGCCATGGAAAGTACACCTCGGTCGTGGTATTGATTACCACCATCCAACTCACAATCAATTTTATAGTCCGGGCCACCTGCACCGGTTCCGGTAGGGTCTCCGCCTTGGATCACAAAATTGGGAATCACACGGTGAAAAGTCACATTGTCATAATATCCCGATTTAGCCAGTTTCAAGAAATTGGCAACGGTATTTGGCGCATCTTGATCGTAAAATGATACGGTCATGTCGCCTTTTTCGGTTTTTATAATTGCTTTACTCATAATATTTTCAGGCCGCTAAGATACTATTTTGATCGAATTACGAATTGATTGTTAATTATAGAATTTCCAGCTCACGCCAAATTTCAGTATTCGATCGGGCATCGGATACCTGTCCACTGTGTAATAACCTTGCGATAACCAACCCTGGTTCACATAATCATATTTCAGAAAAAGATTGGCTCTTTTTAAACTGGCCCTTACAAACACATCGGCCACCGGATAAGAAGGGAGTGCCTGAGCGTTTTGCTGATTGTAGAACTGTCCGGCGTTTATGGCATAGGCCGGATTGTTAAATTCCGTATGGTAACGCACATCCACTCCGAAATGTGTGCGCAACACTTTAAATAAGTTCACGTCTGCATACAAACTGTTAAAAGTATAAAACTCCGGCGTCCGGAGCAGAGATAAATCTGTCGACTTTTGATAAACAGAAAGGTGTTCTAAATTTAGCCAAGCGAGTTTAAAGTGCTTGGATAGGCTGAATTTGAGTAACTGAACAGACTTATTTGCCTGAACAGGAGTGATTTGATTGGGCACTGCTGTCTCTTCAAAATAGAGGTAATTGTCGATATTGAAATAAGCCGCCCTCAGAGATAAACGCTGAGCGGGATTCTCGTAAGCAAAACTGAGGTTTCGAGTCTGCGTTCGCTTAAAATCAAAATTCCATTGGTGGAACTGATAATTGATTTGGTTGAAAATATATTCTGGCGATTTATTTTGCAGGTAAGCGCCCAGAACGATGCTACCTGCAGATTTACTCAACAAAACCATACTCTTTGCTTCATACAAATGATCTCCCGCCTGGCTTCCTTGTGCAATTTGCACAAAATTGGTTTGCAGTTTTACCCGCTCGTTGAAACGATAGTTTAACCCCGCCCTCAGAGAAGTGTTATTAAATTGTTTTTCTTCGCCCATTTGCAAAAACTGGTAAGTATCGTGAGTAGCGCCAATATCTACTTTCAATTCATTTCTTAAAAA
>JGI25921J50272_10000052_pt1 | contig 33828 bp, 34 predicted proteins | sample LauGreSu1BDMLBSD_2_FD_50272 | JGI IMG/M metagenome (IMG submission 50272) | reverse complement strand
GTAGACCAACGTTTAGAAGATATAGACGCAATGATTGCACAAACGAATACTGTTTATACACTCGGAACAGTTACTGCATTTACATTAATAGTTGCCGGCATATTTGTTATGCGCAAGTAAACCCATAACTAGATATTATAATATTTTTATAATATATAAAAATGGCACAGGTTCCTACATTAAACACCGATTTGACTGGATTATTTAACATTCAAAAAGATTATCTTGCCGGTCTAGCACAACAAAGTGAAGACCCCGAGTTATCTGGTAAAATAACCACCTTACAACAACAATTAGATAAACTTTATACCGATTTTAAGAATGCAGATGTTTCCAGTAGCGCAGTTTTAGCCAAACAAAAGGAAATGTCCGATATAATTAACGCCGAAAAGGAGAGACTTTTACAGAAAAAACAAAGCATTGACAATGCTCTGGTTGGTAAGAAACGCGCAGTTGCATTAAATGAAGCATACCGTATGAGACAAGCACAATATACTCGTATAAAGGTCGTTATTGTAATTGTTTTAGCAATATGTATTTTTCTAGTTTTGCTCGGTCAACGTTTCCCAATTGTCCCGTTGACCTATATTATTTTATTGAATACAATTGTTGTCTTGGTGGGAGGTATTTACTGTCTGTTCTTATATTCAACGATTAACAGCAGAAGTATGATGAATTACGACGAGTTAAATTTACAAGGACCCAGTGTTTTATCCCCCGCCGAAGTGAAAACCAGCCAAGCCGCCGCTGCCAAGGTAGGTGATTTACTTAGAACGGTAAATGTAACCGGATGTGTTGAGACGGAATGTTGCAGTACTGGAACTAAGTGGGATAATAAATTGGCAAAATGTGTTCCGAATGCAGAGACGCCCCCCGCAGATACTACTATACCAAAACAGAGCGCATTTACTACAATGAGCCAAACCCTTGTTCACTCACCCAGTGAATATGATAGTTATGGCAAAGTCTAGAACAATGAAAAAAAATAAACATAATGTGTATATACGTAAACACATTATGGGAAATCAACCGTCAGGAGGGTTTAGATTTAGAGACCCTTTTCCGGATAGACAAGGAACGATTGACCAATTGAACCGAAATAATAGTTCATTAGCCGGAACATTAAACGGAGAAAATGCGTCGGCTAGAACGACACAAGCGAACATTGATAATACTATACGTCAAAAAAACGATTATAATAACTTAACCCAAGGATACGTAGATGATAAACCTTACAAAGATGCTGACTTATCCAATAAAAAAGGTATCGTAAAAATATTAAATTCAGACATTGGAACCACTCAAAATAATATTAAGGATACCGATACTGCATTGCGNGTAACNAAATCTGGTTTGTTAGCAACATTACAATCATCCACCGATACTACAAACAAAATTAAGGATACAATTGATGCTACGAACATCCAAACTAGAAATATTTATTCTGGAATGAATAGTGTTAACCATTCACTCATGAATACTATAAATAACAATAAAAATAACCATACGACAGATATATCCAGAATAAATTATCAAAACCAGCAAACTGAATATTTTAGCAGCTTAAATAAACTTTTGTTAATCTTTTACTTATTTTTGTTATTCATCTTTGCATTCTTATTCCACAAAATGCAACCAAATGTAAGTATGTTTATAAAAGTAATCGCAATTCTATTATTATTATTGTTGCCATATAGTTCGCTAATATATTATCAGTACATATGGTATAAGAAGTAATCTAAAATGCCTATTTGGACATATATTAAACAGCAACGTGAAATAAATAATTTAAATTCGCAAATAAATAACAAAAATGCTCAAATCTATCAAATCCGCCAACGCATTGCTGGTCTCAATCGTCAGTTAGCAAGTGAAACGAGCCAGATGTCGTCCGCATATAGTAACAAGGAAGTATGGCGACGCAAAATAGAACAGTTAATACGAGAGATAAAAGCCGAAGAAGCCAAAATCCCCATATTAAATGCAGAATTGGATAAAGAAACCGCAGAACTCAAGCGACAACAAGATATTTTAGCAATGGGTGATGAAGAACATCGTGTTGAAATTGAAACGTTTAATGGTCTTAATTATATATTAACCGATGAAACCGATAAAAATATTAAAGTAAACCAAGAATATTATCGTGATATACAATCACAGAACGCTACATTACTGTCTACGGTAAACAATCTAAAAATCACTTCTACCACATATGATAAAAAAGCAACCAATGAGAACAACAAGGCGTCTGTATACGAAGAATGGAGCAAGGTCTTATTATATTTGTATTATATCATATTAATTATACTACTGTATTTAATCTATTCAAAGGACTACATACCAAATATCTACGTATTTGTTGTAGTTGCAGTATTGCTTGGAACCTATCCTATGTATATTTTAAAACTAGAACAGGGATTATATGCGAGTATTGCGTATATATGGGCATTGATACACGGGAAACCGGTCGTGAAACAATAAAAAATATATTTTTTTGTAAATAAAATATATTTGGTGACAGTCTACCATTATAATTGGTTTTCGTCAATATTATCATCATATTCTTCTAATATATCATCCTCATCTGCTTTATCATTTTCATCTTGTTCTTGATATCTAATCTTTACGCCTACCCAACGAGCATTTCTGCTCTTGCCATATACACGGTCCATATATTCGTGCAAATCCTTTGGACTAGGTCCGCGTCCACCATAATTCGTTTCATACCAGCGATTGAATTCATTATTCAATTCATTCTTCTGAATACTACCTTTACTATCCCGTAATACACAATCGTTTGTAAATTCCGACAAATAGTCCTGACTTTTTCTATATTCATTGCTTTTCTCCATTACAATACTGCAATCACTGACTATACCGTTCGTCTTGCAAGCGCGTTCAATTAACATTGACAAGAAGATTTCCTTCCAACTATCAAACTTCTCATCAATGGATTTGTCTAGTTTGAATTGATACGGTTTCTCGGGGTCGTTACTTACTGGATTTTCGGTAAACAGTGACTTGAATGGAACCGCACGAATACGTCGCCAAGTACCGTGGTCATTACTTTTAATTTCCATCAATACGTTACAAGTAACTACCAATTTAAATTGTGGCACAAATGAAATCGTCTGTGGCATATAGGGAGCACGACCTTGAATTGGGTCTTTTCCACTAGTGAGTTGTTTCATAATACCTTCATTAATACGGTCACCTTTTGACGGTTCTTGCATTACCGCATATCGTTTTCCTTTGAGTTGAACAATTTCCGGTGCAAGTCCACCTACCTTACCACGTCTATCCGTAACCAAAGTAAGAGGTACATCTCCTTTGTATTCGCCCAAAATGATTTCCATCAGGTTTACCAACACGGATTTACCATTCTGACCACCACCAATGTACATATTAAATGTCTGATTGGTTGACGTTCCCAATAATGTAGATGCCAAGTGGTCCCACATATATTCGCATAATTCTGGTTCGGGGAAGAGTTTATGCATAAAATCGGTGATTTCATCTATAATGGGTTTGTGCAATACTGGATTTAATTTAATATAATCAATATTTGTTGACATTGAAATATAATCCTCAGGATAACCATTACGGAAAATCTTTTCTTTGAAATCAAATACACCATTCTTGCAACATAGTAAATAGGGGTTAGAATCCAGTTTGTTAATGAATGAACCATCATAGAATAATTCCATCGCCTCACGCATAATATTATTCTTATCATTGGTTTTTGCAGAACGCTGACAAATCGTCAAAACACGATGCGACAATACTTTGCCATAATCGTCGGATTCCGCTATCGGTTCTCCTTGATTTTTATCGGGTTCTTCATTACTTGCCAAACTCGTTACTTTTGCGCGATATACATCTCGCAATGCAGTTGAAACCGAATGTCGGAGAGATGTTCCCATATCATTCTCTTGCCAACGATGGTTTTTATAATGTAACCATTTCTTGCCCGCAACACTCGTACATACATACTCATGCTTAAACATTTGGTGTAATACGCGTGCTAAGTCAAAATCACCTGGACCACTGCCCATATCACGTTGACCCGGCTTTCCACCAATTTTTAAGGTCTCGTCTACGAAATAATCAATGGAATTTAATCGTACCTTTTCAAACTCCTCAGGGGCTTCGGTTTTAGACCAGTGCATCAATGACAGTTTTGTAACACCATTATGCGTTCGTACCTCAAACTTACGCCATTGTTCACATAAATCTGGAATAGAACTGTAATGAAATGTAGAAGATTGTGCACTGAACACTATCCATACAATCAACAGTTTGTCGCTTGTGTTTTTTAACGACCAAGCCACCTTAATCCATTTATTATAGGAGCCGTCTTCATAGTAACTTTTCGGAAGGGTCATTGTGTAATAATAGGCGTCTTTTAACTCGTAATTAGTAACTGTAATTGAATCCAGGAACTGTTTAAGTGCAGCATCTAAATCCTCACGANTTTTAATATTCGCCAATGAAGAATTATTACCATCAAAGAAATCCGTATGTCCTTGATTTGTATTAACCGGTCTCGCTGCATTCGCAGTGTTACTTCCGCCGCCAATACGATGAATTCGTTTGTATTCATTATACGCCGTCATAAACCCACTTTTCATAAAGAGCGACAGGTTATTGGGATTACGCACAGACAATTCATTTATATTCGCAACTACGTCATATTTAACTAACGGAATTTCATTGCGCATAAACTCGCCATCTGTGACATCGTAACTAACTTCATAAATGCTTGTCAATTTATAACGCTCGTGATTTGGCTTTCTAGAACCATACAACTGCCAACCGACTGTTCCGTCAGTGATGCCCTTATCAAATATGTCTTCCCAACTATTGATTAGGGGTAATCCTTCCCACGCCTCTGCGACGCGTGGCATCACTCTTTCTCGTAACATCGCCTGCACAACTCGGTCAGCCTTTAAACCAATAATAATATGAATTCCATCCTTCGTGCAATTTTTCTCACTAACACGATTTACGCTGGGCTTTTCTAGGATGAAAATTTTAAATTTGCTCGTATCGTCATATTGAAACATTTCTTTTAATTCTTCTAAATAGATATGTATCAAGTCTTCAATGTGGTCTTTTGTATATTGACGCTCGTCTGTTTCATAATCGTGACGCAAATCAATATCAATTAAGATTGGACCATCATTTTCTAATTGTCTTTCCGTCAAATATTCTTTCTTATTTGCCGACAAGATATCCTTCGCATATAATTGTAAAAATGTCTGATACTCTGTATCGGGAATAGAATAAGACCCACCATAGATTTGGCTATCTTTATCTCCTATACGAGTATTAGTAATAGGTCTATTCGTTGTAGGGTCGCCTTTCTTTATGAGATGTTTCAACATAAAGTCATTAAACCCTGCATATTTGGTAACCACTGTTTGTACTTGTTTCTTACTTGACATTTGCGAATTTTCTGGTTCCATTGTACTTTGGTTATATAGGCGAGACATTTTTATTATCTTTGTATAAAACTATATTTATTGATTTATATATCTTACGATATATGATGTTTGGGTATTGTTAATATATTCAGGTTTTTACTGCATAATCAATTCAATTTTTCATACAGATTGGATTTCTTTATACTCATCTAAATATTATTATATAATTTAACTGCATTACGCATTTGGGCAATTATACGACAACAATAAAATTGATATAATATTGTTGTCATCCTAGTATATCAAATAACCAATAACACATGACAACGTGTTTAGACCCAAATGTCTGCCCAACCGAACAACTTTACAATGTACATTGTAATTTCTCTATTGGATACATCAATTACATATGTAATAGCAATACTTGTATGCGTGCAGATGGAACATACGACTGTTGCTCCATAAATGTAGTTTATTGTACAATACCTGATTTATTCTGGCATACACCGACGTCTCAACCAAGTATAATTACCCGTGAAACAAACTGCAAACAAATATGCAGTGCCGGAAGTAAATTCGCTTCTTGTTATTGGTACGAAAGTCTACGAACACACGATTTGTGTATTGAGAATAACAATAAATACTGTTGTTCTCAGAATAGAGAAGAATGTTGTAGCATCAATCAAACAGTTCTCTATATTGTAGTTGGATGTATTGCCGGCATAATGTGTATAATCGTATATTACTGGTATTCTGTAAAATATTCATCCCGCAAAGTAATACCTGCAAAAGATTTGTCCGACGTAGAACCGATAGATAGATACAAAATGATTATCCACGTGTAACGTTTGGTATTAGTCAACCACATATGGTATCATCCAGATGATGGTTTGACCTTTTTTTATTTTTATTTCGCTACACGGTTAAAAATGACCAAATAGCGTCTCTGTACATTACTATGTTCGCATAAAGTATTTAGGACAATCACATTACATATCTAAAAAATTGAATATAAAAATATTATGAACACTAATAATATAGTTGAAATACAAGATGAAATTCTGTGAGAAGTGCGATAATATGTATTATATTGGTATTAATCCGGAAAATACCAATAAGTTGGTGCACTATTGTCGTAACTGTAATTACGTGGACGAAACAATCACTGATGAAGGTGCTTGTATATTGAATACACAACTAAAAAGCGGTGAACACGATTATGTGAATAATATAAACGAATATACGAAACTTGACCCTACGCTGCCTCGCCTATACAATACAAAATGTCCGAATAAAGATTGTGAAACGAAAAATGGTGTTATTTATATGAGATACGATAAAAATAATTTAAAATATCTATATTTGTGTGTAGATTGCGATATCACTTGGAAAACAGACGATAGACAATAGCCGACGAATTATTTCAATCTAGTATATCTTTTTTATTTGCTAAAAAATTGAAACATAGTAACTGGTATAACCATTTAGAAAAACCTATATAGTTATATTATATAACCGAAACAGAATGGAGGACGATGATTATAACCCAGCAGATGAATTGGCTGATGATGACCAAGATGACGATGGTTCAGTTGAAATGAATAAACGTACTCGTAAACCTACTAATATCAAATCAAGAGTTGATAACGAAGATGAACCGGAAGATGACGATGATGATGATGCTGAGGACGAAGATGGCGACGATGATATGGATGAAGATGGCGAAGATGGCGACGATGATATGGAGGATATCACGGAAACGAACGAAGCAGAAATATTAAATCGTCTTCAATCTAATAATATGACCAACCTCGTGGATACGGATGACGATGATGACGATATGCGCGAAGATTATTTACAAAAATTTGATGAAAGTACCCGACAAAATATTATATCTAACTGTTATCCTGAATTACAGGCACATAACTATGAAGAAATTGCAAACTTAGCCGTAATTGTGCGCGATGCAAACGGTATACCGATTGACCCTTTGCATAGAACTATTCCGATGTTAACCCGATATGAAAAAGCACGCGTATTAGGTGAACGTGCGAAACAAATTAATTCCGGAGCAAAGCCTCTTGTTAAAATAGATGAAAACGTCATTGATGGCTATTTAATCGCATTAAAAGAGTTAGAAGAAAAGAAAATTCCGTTTATTATTAAACGTCCTATGCCAAACGGTGGTTGCGAATATTGGAAATTAAGCGATTTGGAAATATTGATATAAACCTATATAGAAACATTCAGTTACTTTCAACATATATATGACACAAAGGGCAATACATTGTTCATATTGTTTGGAAGAGGGACATCATATAAATAAATGCAAAGATGAAACCATTTCACTATTAAATGAAGAGATACAGGAGATTGCTGCCATTGATTGGAAACTAAACTTAAACTCGGGGTTCGTTAAAAACAAATTATCGTCGCTAACTTTTACTGAATTAAAAGTTATCGGTTATAAACATAATGTACCCAATATCAGTAAAATCAAAAGTGACGACCTTATAAAATGTTTAATGGATATTTTTTTATCCAACACAAATACACATATCTACATCATAGATGCACTGAATTTAGATGAATTGGACTATTTTGCAGATAAAGTGTACCAATATACGTTAAGAAATAATCACGACGAATTTATTTCTAATGACGACATTCGTGCGTTACTTTATAAAGACCATCCGGCGTATATAAAATATGATATCGTATTAATTCTTGATAATAGTTCAGACGACGCAAAAGAACAACCTTGTCCGATGTGTTTAGAACATATGGAACAAGATGATATGGTTATCACGAACTGCGGTCATACATTTTGTTGTAAGTGTATGATAAAACATATACGAACAAATCAACTTAACCGGAATGATACTGTCCTCTGTCCTATGTGCAGAACGGATATTAATTTCCTTAAATGCTCTACGCAAGATACGGTTAATTGGTGTAAAAAAAAGACGATGCTTAATGAATATGGGGATGATGTTGATTTAAATTCATATAGACGTTTACCTCGTATTTCCGATGTATTTGACATAAATATGGATTATATTTCGTACGGGGCAAAGTTTGTTAACTATTCTTATTATACAATGATTGGTATTGGTATTGCGATGCTGGTGCATAGTATTATATCTGCAATCAATGACCCTGACAATTTATGATTTCCAATTTTTACCACAATCTAAGCAGGTTACAAATATGGTAGCGGGTTCATCTGCACTTCGCGTCTGTAATTCGTAATATGTACACCGTTTAGACTTGCATTTCTTACAAGTAAACATATCGGTGGATGCTTTAATATTATTCGTAAACTTGGTTGCATCTCGCTTTATTTTCTGTTCGATTAATTCTCGCCAATGTTCTGGGTTCATTTCTTGATGTGTCATACTCGCAAATGTCTGTGGGAGGAGTTCTTTACTTTTTAACATTGAAAGTATCTCCTCATTTTTTAGGTTAATATAAATCGTACGTAATCTATCCAAGTATACTTGTACAAACGCCGGATTTTCCCACTTTTTTATAAGTTTTTTACTGGTTGCTTCTTTCAATGAATAATTAAACACCCCTTTTTCTAGATTAATGGCGGTTACATTATTACCAATTATATTTGTAAATTTATCACAAATATTATTACGAAAACGTTCGGGGTTTGCTACTACGCTCATCCTAGTATGATTATTGTAAATTGAATTAACCGATTTTGTTTAATTCAATTTTTTGTGTATAGACTTTTTGTAGACGTTAAATTTCTGCTCGCGGTTGTACTGCTTCTTGTGTGTGTAATCCTTCGTGTCTAGTAAAGAGACGAACATCATATAGCCGTAAATAATAGATACAAGCCATACACATCATAAATACGAATACCGGTGTGAACCCTCCCACTATAACAATTGCTGTATCGGTCATTCTATTGTATACCATACTACGATATTTTTATATTTTATTCCACAATATAATCCTCTTCGCATAACTCGTTTGTGCAATCTAGTTCATTTTCTAGGGAAGGAAATACGGTTGCGGGAACTACTTTTGCTGGCTTTGCTACTTTTTTCGGTAATTTAATCGGTTTCTTTACTTTCTTACTGCTCTTTCGCTTTTTCTTTTTTGGCACATCATCATCATCGTCTTCATCTTCATAATCTTCATCCTCCTCATCCTCATCTTCATCCTCCTCTTCTTCATCGTCATCTACAATGAACCCGTCCTTCACGTAACCGCTCTTTGTTCTGGGCGCGCCACTATCATCATCCTCGCTTTCACTATCATCTTCACTGTTCAAATCTTCAAACCCGCCATATAATTTATCGTAAATTACATCCCATTCTTCTACGGTTAAATGGTCAAACTGCTCGCCTGATTTATTTACAATAACGCAGTTGCCAAAAAAGAGGGTGTTATCAATAGGCGGAGGAAATTCATATTTATTTTCTTGGTTTGCACGACCATCTGTCTTGCCATATACCGACAAATGGAATGTTTTATCGTTTACATTTTCTACTGTCCATGTTGTATATACTTTAAAACCGTCGCCGGTACGAAATCCAGCCTTTTTATACAATTCCTCTTCCGAAATTTGCTTCACGTTCGTTTCCTTGATATTTCCATCCTTTTGTACGATTAAAATTGTGGTCATCACCGTCTATTTTTACTATTTCGGAAAATATTTTTTATATCATTTTTCCAATAGATACTCGCAGAGTTAGATTACGTTTTTGTTATTTGTGACGTTTTCGTATCGTTTGATGGCGTATCACTTTCTTGTTACTTTTTGTGTAGTTACGACCACCCGCTGCCGCTGAAACTAGATGCGCGTTCGTAAATGGGGAATTGTCTCGGTATAAGGAATTGAATACTGGATAAACCTGAGGTCGAGCGCTCGCCACATGCTGTGCATCTTGAACGGTATCCATGGAAGACGCTTCTACTGGACTAATCTCAGTTGACACTTCATCTGAACCAATCTCCACGGAAGACGCTTCCTCTATCATTTGTGATTGCTTGTATGCCTCAGTATACGGACCTAACCTACTTGTAATTAACTTTTCACCNGTCTCTATCAAAAAATTATAGCATTTTTCTTGAAATTCGTCTATTGGTATTATTGGGGTGTCTTCTTCTGAATAAAATATTGACGGTATGTCTATTTCATTTAAAAATTCAACAAATCTTGGATATTCTAAGACAATTCTTGATATATTGTTATCTGTATCTTCTGCACTGCCTAATACTACATTTCGTATATTTGCATTCAGTAAAAAGATTGGCATATATTCATCTTGTGAAAGGTCCATAAATTCCTCAATATATAATTTATTTTCTTTCGTTTCTAATGATAATAGGTTCGCATTGATAAATAATTCTCTTATGCCTAGTCCAATGAAATAGGCACGAATTTGACTATTGTTTATGGTAATTTTATCAGAAGTATTTGGTTGGTATATGTACTCCAATTCAGTTCGCATTCTTTTCAGTAATTCAAAATATTGTAAATATAATTCATAATCCATGGTTTCGTCAATATGGTCAAACGTCATTTGATATAATCCTTCCGTTAAAACATATATCGGTAACAATGGATGAAAACAACCAGAATAGGTCTGGAATGGTAATTCTTGTATCGTTTGATTTGTTTTGCCGTACAATTCAACCACCGCTTTCGCCGTATTTGGATAATTTAACATAAATCCCAGTTTACGATAAGACACTTGTTTTTCGTCATATGAAATTTGTATATCCACATCATCGTTTGTAGAGCCACCCTTCGTACGCCCTCTCTTTCTTCGGTTGTCTGATTCATCTTCGTCTGTTTCATCTTCACGACCACGCTTTCCTAGGTCGTCTTGTTTAATAAATTCTGTTATAGTATCCCACCAACTTCTTTTCGTTCTTTCATTATGTTCAGTTACAACTTGTACATCCGTTATAAACCAACTACGCATTACATTACCTAAATTTTTAACTGTATCCATTATCATCGCAAACGACCCTTGTTGAACTATATTTGTATGTTTAAAATAATCAGCAATATAAGGTCCTATGTTGTTCTCATCGTAATTACTATCCATCGCAATGAACACGTTTATACAGAACAATTTCACGGCGTATCTAAATTGTTCACCTGATTTGTTATCTAGATTACCAGTATTATCATTCCAATTATATTGTGCTGGTTCCTTATCAATGCTTTGTATTTCAGAGTATATTTTTGAAAAACGAGCCAATATAAACTGTTGCCATTTTTCTGATAAGTGTTGTAGTTCATATAAAAATATACAAGAAGGGGTTTTGCTCGTATCTAATGATTTTATTAATGCTGGGAATTGACGTGCTGTGATATACTGTGTCTTCCAATCCCATTTGTTGATTATACTATACGATGATTGTGCTGTGTGTTTATCAGTATAATCTATCACCGAATATTTTGGTGGATTTTCCGGGATTTTCTTCACAAGCCCCGACAAGACTTTATACGCATTGTCAACAATGGTTTTATATTTATTACATTTGTTATTCCATTGTTTTAAATCTTCAATCGGTTTATTTTCAATACTAGATATTAGTCTAGGCTGTTCTTGTTGTAGTTCTGCTATACCCTCATTGACATTCTTATCTAATACATTTGATAAGTCCGGATATAATGANTTATAATATGAGTNCTNGTATGCTTTTTCAAATACTTTGTGTACAATCTCATTTATATTATTGGATACAACTGTTTTATCATTTAAAATGTTAATTACTTCATTATCTATGGTAAACTCTGACTTTCTAAAAAATGCGAATGTATAATCGTTGTATATTTCTAACATATTGCGTACTTCATTATACTTTTCGGTTAGTTTGTCAATGTTATCTGACAAAGTATTTCGCTCATTAACTAANTTTACNGCTTCTCTATCCGCGATGGTTAGCGGGTCATCCAATGAAAATTTGTATAATTTAATACCATGCGTAAATATACACTCCACCCCCGAATATAATGCAAATGCCAAAGCCACACGGTCGTGTGTAACAAAATAAACTTTACTTATTGGTTTAGGTAAAGTATCTTTCGGTTTCGTTTTAAAATCTTTAAAAATTCGCATTTCACGGTCTAATACGTTTTTGCACAATAATACTTGCAACCAATCTCCCGAACGTTTTTGCTGGAACAGTCGGTTCATATCAAATACTGTCTCTTCATTATAAATTTTACGTTTATCCGTGATAATCTTATTTAATGATAATGCTAAGGGTGCAATTGCATTTTGGTTTTTACTATCAGGCAACACGACTGGTGCAAATGCATTTTGGTTTTTACTATCAGACAACACGACTTTTGGATGAGTAATAGTTAAGCCGGTTGTATGTGAAGAGTTTTTCATCCCTTGTTTTATTCCCATTTTAGATAATCCAAAAGAATATGTCGTTAAAAATTGTTCAAAACTGTCATCTGACCCTGATATATAATTATATACGCGGTCTTTGCTAATTTCTTCCACTATTGGAATAAAATTTACACCTCTCCTGCTTTTATTCGTATCACTTATATCTTTACAAGAGGTTTTACCTGCTGGGTCGTTTAATATTTCAGGCGTCATTACATAAAAAATCCGATTGTTTGATAAATCGTCACCTGTTTTTAAAATAGTTGATATACTAACAGAGGTTGCATCTATTACCAGAGCGGCATTATCTTCTAGCCCGAACTCGTCTGCAACTAGTTCTCTCGCGCTAATATACTTCTTGTTTTTCTTACGTTCGCTTCTAGTCATCTTATTCACTCCTGGGTTCCCTTTAATACTCTTTCTGCTAGACTTGACAAGTTTGTTAGATTTAGACCCGGTCTTCATTTTAACACCACCACGTTGTGTGTTAGTTTTACCATTTTGTTGTTCTACATTGATTATTTTACCGACGATACCTTTTACATTATATTGGATTGGTTTTCCGGTTACATTGATTGTTATTTCTTGATTTCCTTTTTTAATTATATTTGTTAGTATATCATCTAATGTTAATGTCTTACTAGAACGACTATCCTGTGGCGAGGCTGGTTCAGATAACAAACTATTCAATAAGGTATCTTCATCTTTATAATTCAACGGCTTAAAATCTTTGTTACTCTCCCCGAAAAGCCCTTTATTATACATTTCACGTTGATTTAGTACTTTGTCTAAAAGTTTAACTTTAAATTTACCATGCCCAAAATCGTGTTTCGTATCTGCATATGCCGCAGAACCTAAAAATGTTTCACGTCGGTCGGTAGACCCTTTTGTTTCTGCCATTTATCTTAGATTATAACGATATAATATTTTATACTGTTTCGTTTCTAACTTCAATAGTATTTGGATACCACACCGTTCGTATTTTTATGCAGATTAAAATGTCATTTGTTGTATAATCACTCGTTTTATACATATGTTTGTTTTTGATGTGTTATATTTTATTCTAAAAATTATTGTATTTGTTCTCATTATCTATGGAGTTCAGTATGGATGGGATACGATAAAGAATACTTACACTAAACCGAAAACGAAAGATTTAGTCAATTCACAACTTAAAAAATATAAGGAAATGTTTGGAGACGTTTATAAAGAAACTATACCGGACGCTACACCCCTACCCGAGGTATTGTTTAAAACCGATGATGATAAACAACAAATGAACGAGGAATTATTAGAATTTGTAAACAGTCAAACCAACTCTCTCTCATAATAACTTTTGGATAAACATATAGAGACAATTCTATATGTTTATATACAATGGAACAACTGTCGCCTCAAACCAAGTACGCTCTTACGCGGTTTCCGCGGTTCGAACTTTCATATGAAACTATTTCACATACGAAAGTTTATAAAACTTATGATATCGGTATGGCTATACCACAAGGCAAAAAAGGTTATTTGTGGTTTACATTTGATAAATATCACGACGTCTGCTATATGTTTGAAATAAATCGGGAAAAGAAAATTGTCAAGGGTAATCGCATTAATATGAGTTTTGAAAGCAGTTTGTCTGTCGGTACGGTATTGTATGGAACTATTCTTACGGATGAAGCCGGTACGAATACCACCTTTGTCCTTGAAGACATTTTATACTACAAGGGCATTTTACTGGATACCACGCGGCAAATTGACAAACTGTGTATGTTTCATAAATTTTTCACTAATTTCAATGATGCACCCACCAATAACATACAAGTTAAGTTGCCTATCCTATGGCAAACTGAACTAAACGACACGGATGCCGCTTATCAGGATACTCTTCCCGATAAAATTCGCGATACCATTCCCTATACTGTACATCATATCCAATATCGTTCTTCTACTGAAAAAATGCCTTTTATTAATGTCTTTTTAGCACGCAAAGGTGCGGTTGCAGTACCCGTACAACCCATTGTTACTTATAAACCCGTCTCTATCTATGTCCCCGCAAAAATGATATTTACGAAACCGCAGTATCGCTATCCCGCTATTTTTCAAGTCACCGCTGATATCCAATTTGATATTTATCACTTATTCGCGTACGGCAAAAACAATCAGCGGATTTATTATAACGTTGCCTATGTTCCAAATTATAATACCAGCGTGTTTTTGAATGGATTGTTCCGAAAAATACGCGAAAATGCGAACTTGGATTATATTGAAGAAAGTGACGATGAGGAAGACTTTCAGAACATGAACGAGGATAAATATGTGGATACCAACAAAACGATTTTAATGGAATGTATGTTTGATAGAAAGTTTAAACGATGGACCCCTGTGCGGGTAATGGATAAACGGTCAAAGGTGGTTCATATATCTCAATTATAAGTTGGTGTGGACCATTTCATCCGATAATGCACCTCGCCGTTTTGTGATAATAATACGCGCGATACGTTGTGTGTCATCAGTCTCATCTACATTTTCAAACGTAATCGTATTTACATTCCATTTTTCGGAATTCATGTTGGTTACTGGCACATTATTCTTTATATTCTGCCGCATTTCAACGATTTGATTTTGCTTATTTCGTATATTTGCCGACATTGTTTGCTTTAATCTTTCGGTTGTTAAATGATTTTTCATTTTTTCTCTGCGATTTATACTATTTTCGTCCATTTTGCTGTTATTCATCATAAATTCTCGCCACCGCTGCACCTCTTCGTTGTCTGATTGGATTGACTGTTGTCTATTTGCCTGTTCCGCAATCTTCGTTTTACGATATTCGTCTATAATATTATGGTCACTCTTGATATTGTTCAATCTAAATTCAATCCGGCGTTGCATTTCAGCATTGTCGGATTGTAGTGATTGCTGACGTTTAATGCGTTCATTTATGATGGCATTGCGATATTCATTTACACTAAACGAATTTGGGTCACTGTTGTTTATATTTAATATTTTTTGTATGGTACTACCGCCTTTATGTACGCGTTTTAACGTTTCTTTTGAATTATATGCATTTGGTTGATTATCCATTTTTATGATGTTTACCGTATATAATCTAGTAAGAATATATAATGTCCGGAACCGGTTCTACATTTAGCGAATTCAAAGCAGATGCAGTGTTACCCACACCCATCACTTCTGCTACTTCGGGAGGTGAAATACTTAATGCAATGAAGAGCACTGCGATGCCACCCGCACAACAACACCCTTTTGCTCTTATGAATGGCGGTAAAAAACGTAAGACTTATAAGAAGTCTAGACGTGCTAAACATCGCAAATCAAATAAAAAATCTAGACGCTATACGCGCATAAGAAGGTAAACTATTCTTCGTCAAATTGTATATCTATTAGACATTTGCCCTTATCTGACCCCTTGATAGGTGTCTGACAAGGGGCTGTATCATCTTCCTCCGAACATTCTTCTGCATTTGCTTCTGTATTCTTCGGTTCAAATACCCGCTTCCACGTATGGTCATTTTCCCAATCTAATGACATTCCCTTATAACTTTGCGAATCAATCAGACGAATACGATAATTGCATTTTTTATAAAAACGTCTGCGTTGTGCCCACTGATTTTGAAAAATGTCGTGTTTATCTACTATATCCACCACTATGGGATTTTCGTGCTTTACTCTCAATATACGACCGATGGATTGTGTAATATCCGTCTTGGGAGTGACCATTATTAATGTGGACAAAGTTTTTATATCTAATGCCTCGGCTGCCATTGCATAGGTCGCTAATACGATTTGTTTTTGTTCCGTTTCTTGTAAAGCATTCTGTTTCATCCCGCCCACATAGTAGCCGATACTCGCCAAGTCTCGGTGGGTAATACCTTCATATAAATAGGTCAAGAGAGACCTATTGTGACATAAAATCATTATCTGTTTCTCGCTATCTTCTTTTAATAAATCTCCGACTACTTTGATTATAAAATCGCTGCGAGGTCCGTAACTGCACAATTTGGTTATCATGGTGCTATATTTTGGATTGCCGCGAAAATCTAGTTCCACTTCATTAAACTCCGTATCATTTGCAACATAATTGATTGCACGAACGCATACTAAGTCGTCATTTTTACGTTCCTCGCTATAAATCTTGTTACCAATAAACATATACAGTACCTTGGTTAATTTGTCCTTTCTTTCTACGGTCGCAGAGATACCCAGCATATATGGTGTGATAGTTTTAAACAGTGTTCTTGAAAACTGTTCGCTACCTATCCGATGAACTTCGTCTATGATGGTTAGACCAAACGTTGAGAATGCGTCTGGATGGAACTCCTTATCATATAACGTCTGGACCATTCCGATTACAATATCTTTGCCGTCTATATCAAAGACCTGTCCTTGGATTTTACCCACATTTGCCCCGGGCAAGAATTCGGCGATGCGTTCTATCCATTGGTTCATTAAGAATTCTTTGTGCACGATAATCAGTGTCTTTTTTTTCAGGGTTGATATGATTTTTAATGCCATAACAGTGTTGTGCGTAACCGTGAAATCGCCCAATACGAAACGTCGGTTCCCATCTATTTCAAATCCATAATAATCATCTATATCTAATTTTTCTAGTCGGATTCTTGTATTTAAAGCATCCTTAATTTGTTTTCTTGCGTGCGCTTTCTTTCTTGGACACTTTACCGGGATATCTTCCAATCCTTGTCCTGAAATGCTCGCTTTATAATACGTCCCTTCCCTTTTTTCTCCTTTATACATACAAGACTTCTTACACGCAGTTTTATACGCAGCAAATCCTAGTGAATGTGCCACAAATAGTATGTCATCTAGCAAAGTTTCGTTTTTTTGTGTTATATCATAACAATTATGGTGATAATACCCATCCGAGTCAATTAATCCGGCAAGTAACTCCAATTGAACCGCACGGTCATTGCATTTATAATTATGAGGAATGTGTTTGTTATTGACTAGGTTATTTTCACGCAAGAAATCCATCATAACATTTTTATGTGTATATTTTACTGAATTTATACGATAATCATACTGAGAACCTGTATATTGTAAATACAATGAAGGATGTTTATTTTGAAAACAATCATTTGTTAAATATTTTAATACATTTGCTTCTTGTGTTGTAATGCCAGTTCCGTTTGACCTTCCATCGCCTAACCAATAACCAAGCAAATATGGGTCTAGTTCTACTGTCACGTGCGGAAACACAATCGGCACACGATAACCAACGAGAACACCCCCCTTTCCGTGATATGATTTGGGCAAATTTAAATAGTCTAATACTGGTATATCAATAACCGTTCCTTTTGGCGTTTGTTTATTCACAGCAGAACTGTATTTCAATGACAATATATGACTTTCATTCACTATATATGGGTCGCCCTTGTTTGGTATGACCTTGTACATCGTTTCTCTGCCACGTGCCAGAGTTAATACGTTTCTTGGAGTAGAATCATCTCCCATTATTACATCGCCGACTTTTATGTCTTGAACCATTTTGATAGCACCATCATACATCAGGATTGGGGTGTTTAACCCGAGACATTTGCCCTTACCACATGGAACTTCCAGTATACCACCCGAGCCCACATTTGCAGACCCGCTGCATATTGGTGTGTTTACATATTTTGTATAAATATCAATAATTTTTTCTTGATAATCACGCAAAGGTTTAGAAAATGTTACGTTAATGTCCGTTCCTTGCGTTATTTCTGAGCGTGGCGGCAGTCCATATCGTTCAATTCCATAAAATCTTGGAAGGTAGAATTTATTTGCATTTTCACGGAATACTGGGAATGCGCTATTTTCATCGGATGGTCCAAAATTTGCACCAACCACTTCGGGTTTTACAAACAATTCTTTGCGTAAATATTCTTCATCCTCTTTCAAAAGCAATGCTTTCGGAATAGTATACCCCTTTTTACCTAGATAAGATGCATTGCTTATCAGATTTTTATACTCTTCCGTCAACGTAAACTTTTCATTTGGTTCTTTTTTTGATTTATAGTTTTTAAATTTTGAAAATCGGTTCATCGTAGTCTATACTAATAAGAACTATTATTTAGGATGTTTCAATTTTGTCAATATATCTTCGTTCGTCTGAAAAATATAATAGTATCTTATACTATATTAAATGAACGTTCCCTCTGCTGTAAAGTCCTTATCTAACTTAGAACTATCTGTATTAGTTGTTTTCGCCATTTATTTGGCTATGCCCATTCAAATGCCCGCTTATGTGGCAAATATGATTGATTCGCCTATGGGAATGCTCGGTATCTTTCTCGTAACGATTTACTTGTTTTTGTACGCTAATCCCATTTTAGCTATATTGTATGTTTTCGTCGCATACGAAATGCTTCGCCGTTCCAGCAATATCGCTGGACGTGTTGAAATGATACCTTATACGCCCAGCCAAATTAAAAAGGATGCGCAGATGAAGGCGATGAACCCTGCCAAGGCAACCTCGTTGGAAGAGGAAATCGTTGAACAGATGGCTCCCATTGGACAAAGCGATTTGAGCGTCTATACTCCCTCGTCGTTTAAGCCAGTTGCCGAGAAAATCGGCAGTGCATCTATGTACTAAACACATAATTATATAACAATTTCGTAATTTGTTATACAATTCACCATTATGCTGTATTTGTTTTCGCCATTTTATTTATCTCCACCGTATAGGTCAGTGAAGTTAATATAATCGGCGACAATACACAACCACCCACACCAAATAATGTCCAAGCAACGGCTGTGCTTACTCCACCACTTAACCACAATATTAGAGTGGCAACTAACCAAATCAGTATTCCGGTTATGTTCACGGCGATAGCGTTCTTACCAAATACATATTTAATCATACCAAATAACGTGTTTATAAACTCGTCCCAATCAAACATAATATCATTGTCTGGGTTCTCCGGATACGTTATTTTCTTATCTTTTATGGTCAAATATGCAGGGTCACTTTTCTTTACATATAAAATGCACGTAGATGATACCAACACAAACAACAATGCGGCGCCCATAGTTACCGCCGCATACAACTCGCTGCTAAATCCCCACACAAAACATACGAGTATAGCAATAAAGAATAACAGCGTGATTATTAAATCAATTGTGTGCATTTTCAGTGTAGAATTAGTTGCTAAAACCGCCGTTTTAATTACAGACGCTTGGTATAGTCCCGGGATTATAAATACCAATGCCAATGAGAACATTGTAAAAATCGCAAAATTGGTCATTGTTTGCATCGTAGTGGTTTCTTCTTTTTCAGATGCCAGTCGGCTATTGATTGGGATGCTATACGATGTTACTTCGTCACTAGATACACCCGTTGGACTACAATCTATATATATTTCTTCTGCACCCAACTTTGATATATTTGTTGCCGGCAACACGGAATATTTTGCGTTATATATACCAAATAAATCGTTGTTGGTAGTAAAATTGTTGATTAATTGTTGACTTGCTTTGTTAATTTCAATTGGCGTAACAAATACAATCACCTTATTTGGAATGTTATTATTTGTACTGCTATATATGATGCATTTGTCTTGTTTGGGAATGACTGTATTCAGTTCAATGCCGGTGGTCGTTAATGCGGACTGCTGTTTAAATGCAATCATATTGTCAATATCCGTAGTGGTGTTTAACGACGATGCCTTTAATAGGAAACACACGTACAGTTTATTACTGTTATCCCCAATGGGGGTATGTTCTATCACTAATTCACCTAGAATTCCTCCGGCATCTGTGACCCCATCAATATTGGTATGTATTAATTTATATACATACGCGCGTCTATGGTAATAGGATGTGTTTGACCCGTTCTGGGTATATATGATATTGGGCTCACTTGAACCATTATAAAAAGTCATATTTATTTTTTTATTGTTATTGGGGATAGGCTCAATTTCATTAATATTAATATTCTTTTTACTATAATCATATACCATTTTGTCTTCGTATTTTACATTCGTAGTTAATTCAAATTTGGACATATTGTAATACTATATAGTATTATAATATTTTGTATTCTGTCACCTTCGCATATGTTTTGTCTAAAGGCTTGGAATGTAACTGAATAGATTGTTTTCGTACATGGTGACCCGGAATGTATCTTTATAACCTTCTACATATACCATATCTCCATTGTTTATATCATCACACCCGTATTCATTTGTGCAACTCTTACCATTCAAACTAATCGGTAGTTTCGTATTTAAATTACCCGTGTTTGTCATTGTATAATACTGCCATTTGTCACGTCCGCTCATTATTCGTCTTCCCATTAATGGTAATATCATATCATCGTGTGTATTATTCCGTGTTAAAATACCTACTTGTTGATAATTCGTATTCAGACCACGCGTTTGAATGTTGACCGGAATGCCACCCGTTGGCGGCAATCCACGAATATCGCTAGAATCTGTCGGATGATAATAGTCGTTTTGCTTTAAAGGTGGTGCATATGGGTCATTCACTGGGTCCCTACGTGCCGATATACCAATGCTAGGAAGAACGATGATACGTTCGTTAGAGTTTTGTTCAGCGGATGGTTTTTTATGGTTGTACATATGTGAACGAGTGTAAAAAATATATATTCCGATTGCAATTAGAATGATGAATAAAACAAATGTTACATTTTCAATGCAAATCACGCCAGGTAGACACTTTTTTGCCATTTTTCTATACATTGTGGGTATATTTTATGCGTTGTGTATTTTGACTAAAAACTTCCTACGGCGTTAGATATTCGCGATAAACCGCCCACCATATTACCAATTCCGCCAGTTAACAATGGCATAATAGGGTTCTTAATTTCAGCAGCAGTTTTCTCTACTTTACTCAAAAACGCCTGTGGTTTCAAACGACGACAATTGAAACAACTGTCCCTGATTGATTTCGGAAAATGAATAATGTGAATTCCAACGTGGTCAATGAACCATCTATCTACACTTTCTAAAAAATCCCAAATATTGGTTTCCCATTGTGTTGCAGGTAAACCCATAACATTTAATACATATATGGCAAGACGAGGGATAAGATATAGCATTTGTCCAAGCACATCTAAAATATAAAAGAAAGCACAGTAGGATGCGTTATTCATCATTCTCATAGCACAATCTAAATTTGTCGTGGCAAAAACCCATAACGTTTGTATAAAAATTATAAATTGTACCCATGCTAATACTATACCTCGCGGTGCTTCAAATGCCGTTTTACCAACGCCATATGTAATTTCACCAAGACCACGGGCGATATTTCCGAGTTGCCCCATGATACGGAAAGCTCTTTTTATCATTCTTCCGAGATCCGCAAAAAAACCCATTTGTTGTAATATATAGTATCGGAACAAATAATCTACCTAAATCAACGTATAACTTCATATTACACGTTGATACAACCGTCAACTAACTTAACGTTGATATTCAGCGTATTTGTTAATGAACGCTTCCGCCTTCTGTAAAAGGGGGTCCATTCTCTCAATACCCTTTAATATTTCAGCCTGAACCTCCTTAAATTCTGGCAAATCCTTTTTCAAGTTCTCATATTCTTCCTTTTTCTCATCCTTCGTCATATCCGATGTCTCAGCCGAATTCACCTCACCATTCTTAGCGGCATCGGCGTCTTTCTTTGCTGCGGGTTTCTTTGGTTTATCCTCCTTCGTTTCATCGGGTTTAGGGTCTTCTTTATTATCCATGTTCTCATCATTGGCAACCGCCTCGTGCTCCTCTTCATCCTTGTTTTCAAGACCCTCGTGGGTGTTTGACTTAATGCCGTATTTCAACAAACTGGATACCGTCAAGGCAATGAACAAAATCACAATCATATTTTTGCTGAAAAAAGAAGCAATAAAACCGACTAATCCCATAGTGATTATGGCGGCAATATCACCATTGTTTGCAAAAAAGAGTACTTGTATAAGGGTCATTGCGAAAAACGCATATAATACTATTTTGTTACGCAATACTGGTGCAAAATCATACTTGAAATGACTTAATTTTGGTAAAGATATCTTAGATAACATACTATAAATTAAGCAACGAAATTAATCTCATCTAGTATTTTTAATTTTTACTACTTTCATCCTCATCGTTTATAGCATAATCTGCGGGTATATCACCCCCATATATATCTAACACCTCACGTACCACTTCTTCTCTCTGAATGTCGCTTTTATAAAATTCTATACTAGAAATACTAGACGAACGTTTTCCTTTAAACTTATTCAAAAAATCTTCTAAACCATTCATTTCGTTCAGACGGTCATATTGTTCTAAATCGCCCGTAATGACTAAACGACTATTCTCTCCCAAACGCGTCATTAACATTTTCATTTGAGAGATCGTTGAATTCTGCATCTCATCTGCGACTATCCAGCAATTTTTGAATGTCCGACCGCGCATATACCCTAACGGCGCGATTTCAATAATCTTATCCTCCATCAATGCAGTCACTTCTTTGGGTGTGATAAACTGATACAAGACATCGTATATTGGACGTACCCACGGCGCCATCTTTTCTTCTAATGTGCCTGGTAGATAACCTAAATCCTCATCTACACTAACCGATGGTCGTGTGAAAATCAACTTTTCGTATTGATTGGTTAAAAACATCTTTACACCATACTCTGTTGCAAAAAGTGTCTTTCCAGTACCCGCTGGACCCGTTGCCACTACAATTTTCTTTGATTTTTGTTTCAATAAAGTGGAATAATACATTTGGCTATCGTTCTTTGGTTTGGTAAATTTCGCTTCAAATATAGCACGTTCATTACCTGATAAATGATGTAAGTTCTCGTAATATGCTCTTTGTTTTGATAATCCACTTTCAGTCTCTATTTCATTTCTAAATTCGTTCATCAGTTCAGTATTGTTACTTTTTCTGGGTTTCCGTCCACGTTTCTTCGGCTCGTCTGGTTCTTCACCCAAGTCTAAACTATTTTGTCTAGAACGACTTTTCATATTATATTCGTTATACAATATCAAAAGAATTATTCGTGTCGTTTCAAACCAATGTACCCATTTTATTATTTTGTCTTGGCAATTGCATTATGGTGTGATATGAGAACAATAGCCAAACAATATACGGTAAACACTCTTTTTGGAATACTCTGCTATACTCCTATGCTATACAATACTTCAATCATTATTGCAAGTAACATTGGAAACTGCCAAGTATTACAAAAATTAGAATATTTATTGTTTTTCAAAATTAATACGTCTATAAACAAATAAAAACTAATAAGGGTTGCCCCAATCAAGAAAAATAAAAATATTCTATGAAACGTATTTACGTCCATTTACAATTATTACACATTTTTCTCTAAAATATTTGGACCATAAAAATTGGACAACTAAAAATTTGTATTTACAGTTCTAAATCTGTATCCCACTATTGTGGGAATTGTAAAAATCGTGAAAAGAAATGGCGTCGCTTTCCGAAAATGGACATTTTTAAAATGTCCATTTTTCATTTCCCCAATATAAAATTGTAAAAGACCCTCCGAAAAGTGAGGTCTGAGCATAATGCAGTAAATACCAAAAAAATCATTACAAATGTGTGACTGAAAAAAATTAAATAAATTACGCAAAATACGATTTAGAAACTTTTTGTCAACATAGTTTAGGGTTACAATGATGACGCAAAAGTTGCTAAAAGTTGCCAAGGAATTTCATTGCAATGATTGTGACTATTTTACGTGCAAACTTAGTAGTTATAATAAGCACTTGGAGACCATTAAACACATACGGATGACGCAGGTTGACGCAAAAAGTAGCAATAGTTACCAATGCGAATGTGGTAAGGAGTATAAGCAACGTCAGGGGCTATGGCGGCATAAGCAGGTGTGTAATGCCGCTTTCCAATCGGACGTTGTGACTGAACGAGAACCCGAGGTTGTTACATCCGCACCAAAATCAGACGAAATGATGGCATTAATGATTGAATTTATACGTGACAAGTCACAAGATAAGAATGGACAGTCGCAACTAATGTTTGAATTGGTCAAACAAAACACGGAATTTAAGGAACTTTTAATTGAACAAAATAAGCAAATGATGGAATTGGCTAAAAAGGCAGGAAATACGAATAATACAATCAATACAAATTGTAACAACAAGTTTAATCTGAACGTCTTTTTGAACGAAACGTGTAAGGATGCAATTACATTTAATGATTTTATAAACTCTATTGAAGTCACTCAGGAAGAATTTCTGTATACCGGTAGTACGGGTTTTGTAACGGGTATCTCCGATGTGTTAACGACAAGAATTAAAAATATGGACTTGCATACACGACCGTTTCATTGTACAGATTTAAAACGCGAAACCATTTACATTAAACAAGATGATAAGTGGGAAAAAGAAGACAGCGATAAGACCCATTTGCGCAGAGCGGTGAGGATAACGGCAGATAGAAACATGTCTGAGTTTAAACGCTGGTGTAAAGATAATCATCAACGAGTGGAAACTCATGGAACGGACGAATACGAAGACTATTTCAAATATTATAAGGCGGCTCTTGGAGGTTGTGGTAGAGAAGAAGACATAAAATTTGAAGATAAAATCATTAAAAATGTTCTCAAAGAGGTCGTTTTGGACAAAACAAACGCGATTGAGTAAAAATAACCCTAGGAATTGATAATTTTGCTCGGAAACAAACGCGTGGTCTCAATTGGGAGGTGGGACATTGTAATATATGAAGAAAANGAAATAAAATCTACCCACTATATTATTTAGACAGACAATGTCCGATAATACTGTTACGACTGAACCGTTGTTGACGCCTGACGAGAACCGCTATGTAATGTTTCCAATCCAATATAATGATATTTGGGATATGTATAAACGTTCAATTGATTCGTTTTGGCATACAGGTGAAATTTCTTTGGCACAAGACTTGAATGACTGGGCAAAGCTAACAGAGGACGAACGAAATTTCATAAAAATGGTNTTGGCATTCTTTTCTAGNAGTGATGCGCTAGTTACNGATAACCTAGGAACCCGTTTTATGAATGAAATACAAGTATCAGAAGCCCGTGCATTCTATGCGTTTCAAATCGCAATAGAAACAATACACTCTGAGATGTATAGTATTCTAATTGATACCTATATTAAAGACAAAGATGAAAAGACACGATTATTCCAAGCAACCCAAAATTACCCCTGTATTTCAAAGAAATTCAACTGGGCACAAAAATGGCTGAACGATAAAAGAAGCAGTTTTGCAACTAGATTGGTCGCATTTGCATTGGTAGAAGGATTATTCTTTTCATCTTCATTTGCTGCCATTTATTGGATAAAGAAGAGAGGGTTAATGCCTGGACTTACTTTCTCAAATGAACTTATTTCCCGCGACGAAGCCTTGCATACTGAGTTTGCTATTTTACTTTACTCCAAGTTACAGAAAAAGGTTTCTAAGAAGCGTTTTTACGAAATAGTGACGGAAGCAGTTGATATTGAAAAGGAGTTTATTACGGAAAGCATTCCTTGCCGCATGATTGGTATGAATGCCAAATTAATGACCCAGTACATTGAATTTGTTGCTGACCGTTTGTGTTTACAGTTGGGTTATGATAAATTGTACAGTTCACAGAACCCATTTGATTTTATGGAATTAATTAGCGTGGAATCAAAGGTTAATTTCTTTGAGCGCACGAATTCCGAATATGCCCTTGCAAATAAGACCGTAGACGCGAACGTNTTTGATTTCACCGCAGATTTTTAGACCACGGATACAACATTTTGTGACAAATATTCATTTATGATAAATAAACCAAACATGATAGCGGCAATGATATAGGTATGGATGGGAACGTTTTCTTTCTGGATAAATACACTGTATAAAGTGGTTGCAATAAATAACAAGAAAACATATAACATCTCAATGTAAACTACTGGTAATCCGCGTCCTAAGAACATATTCGTTGGTACGCGGATGATTGTCGCGACCGAATTTAACAATATAGAAGTTATCATTATTGCGAGAAATGTATGTGTTTGAGCCGATTGTAGGAAGTAATAAGTTCCAAATATATGAAACAAACACGCACTAAATGTTAGAATACCAAATATTAAAAATGATAGCATTATACATAATAATCACAAAATTATTATGTAAAACCGTGTGATTAGACCGTAGTATTTTCTTTCACCACCTTTTTATAGATTTTTAATGTTCGTGCACTTGCATCCGTAGCGTTAACGTACTTGGGCATCCAAAAATAAGGAATGATTTTTCCCAAACCCGAATAGTGTTTCTCAAATTGCTGACGATAATATAATTGTTCAGTTGTTTGTGGTATCAGATGGTCGCCAACCAATGCCAAATCCGGATGTATTTTAGATATAGTCTCCGGCGTAATGGAATTAATGTGTTGAAAACACTCAAATAGTTGAGATAAATTATCTTTCACAAATTTGTCAGTGTGTTCCTGAATAATCTTATATAGTGACCTGGATTCTTTTGAAACACCGTCGCTAAACGCTTCCTTTCGTCTCCATAATACATTGTTTGGTAATATTTGACGATGGTTGCGATTTAAAAAGGTCTCCCTTGAAAAGGCTAACCGTAGTAGGTTTTTTTCAATAATCTCATCGTCAACGTCGTCTGACGCAGTATACCGGATATGATGCGGAATGGACAAGAAATATTCAATCCAAGCGCGGTCTAAGAAAGGGGTTCTGGCTTCTAGACCGTGAGATGAGATAGATTTATCTGAACGAAGAACGTCAAAAGTATGAATGTCTTTTAACAACCGTCTGCATTCACGGTCAAACTCAATGCTATCGCCAGCATATTTCATGTATAAATATCCGCCGATTAATTCATCTGAACCGTCCCCGTTAAAAATAACCTTGGCATTGCTGTGTTCCGAGATATATTTTCCCAACAGCCAGTTGCCAATACTTGCACGAACAGTCGTTGTATCGTAACTTTCAATACTCGCAATGACTTGTGGTATCGCATTTACAAAATCTTCTTCTGTTAATATCACAGTGGTATGTTTTGTACCCAGATATTCGGCTACCTCTTTCGCATATTCTAAGTCCGTTGCACCTTCTAATCCAATACTATATGTTTCTAATTGTGGTAAATTGTGTTCTATATGATATTCGTTAACCAAGGCAGTAATCAAACTACTATCTAATCCACCTGATAATAAACACGCAATCGGACGTTCTGTAGCACCACAACGTTTCCGGACAGCATTGATTAAATACTTTTGTACATTATGAATAACATCTTCTCTTCTACAATTATCATTATACATAATACTATGAAATCCGTGGCGGTGATAAGTGACTTGCTCATTGAATGTCCAAACAGCGGATATGTCAATGGACTGTGTAAATGACATGTAGGTACCCGGGGCAAATTGTTCAATCGTATATTCGGTATGTTTCACCATTCTATTCTGAAAAACTGAATTGATTTTTCGCCATCTCAACTTGTTATATATTCCATACAATACTTTTAATTCGCTCGCAAATCCAAATACAAACCCAGTCTTACTTTTAACGATATTTTTCGGTTTTAACCAGTACAGCGGACGAACCCCATATGGGTCACGCGCAACGTACAATCTAGACATACCACCGACTAATCGGTTATCAAGTAACGCAAATGAGTATTCACCATCTAGTAACTGTAAGGTTTGTTCAATTCCATATTTGATGTACAAATGAATGATGACCTCGCAATCGGATGCACTGTTTGGTTTTACATCCATCATTTCATATAATTCCTTATAATTGTAGATTTCACCATTGCAGATTACAATGACATCATTATAGCATAGAGGTTGATTAGAACCGGAATTTAAACCATTAATCGCCAGACGATGAAATCCAAACAATGTCTGTAACATCACGGATTGGAGTGTAGAAAACTCAGGTCCACGCTTTTGACCTTTTTTAAATTGTTCTTCAATGAATAAACGAGTTAATTCGGCATTGCTACCATCTGCATTTAACAGTGAAAAAATTCCACACATATTGCTATTATGCTTGTTGATAAATCTTTATATCTATATTATTTATTCAATATGAATAAATATTTGGATATAGTATACAAAACAACGATATGTTCAAACCGATTGATAACACACCAAATACAATTACAATGAAACATATTGCACCAACATGTTTAGGCAAATCATACGATGCGATGAAGCCCCCTAAGCCAAATTGTGGGTGCAAAAACACTGTCGCATCGGTTTCTGGAAAAGATGCCCGCTCTGTACATACTACAATCGTAGAAAATGGACTGTCAGGTTATGATATTCTCAGTATCTCGCCGGATATCTATGCAGTGACATTTGATGAACTAGTACCATTAGAACCATACGAGAATAAAGAAGAACCGAAACAAGCCAAACAGATGGAACATCCGCAATATGCGAATACGATGATTACTCATTTTTATATAACGTCAGTGTCAATTATAGGGTTGTATGCGCTATATCGTTTAATTCATAAGACACGATAAAAAATATGATAAGATGTGAGAACCTCACTTATCATATTTTCGGTTAGTTATTTGAATAGTTTACAGATATAATTGAGGGTTTGATTATGTAAGGCTTCTTGTTGTATTCGCAATCGTTCATTCTTTTTTGCTGCTAATATTGCATTGCGCTTGTTGTTCTCTTCTATTTTCTTCGCACGCTTCTCGTTTTTTTCTTGTTGTCGTGCAGCCTTTTGTTCGGTACGTTCTCTTTTAATGTTCTCTTTTTCTGCTGCTTGCATTGCGAGTTTATGTTGGCGTTTTGCATCTAGTTCTAGTTTGGCGGCAACCTTTTGTTGTTTTCTCTCTTCGGCTTCTCTTAGTACAACTTGTTTGCGTTGTTGTTTTTCTTCACGTTCTCTTATTTTTGCAGATGCTTGTTCTTGTTTTAAACGTCGGTTCTCTTCCCGTTCTTGAATTCTTAGTTGTTTTGTTTCCAATTTAACACGAAGAATATCTTGTCGTTCAACCATAATACGTTGGCGTTCTATTTCTCGTTCTGCTTGTAACCGACGATTTTCTTCTTCCATCTCTATTTTACGCAAAGCCATTTTTTCAATACGCTCATTCTCTCTTATAATTGCCAGTTGCTGTTGTTGTTCTGCGTACGCATTTCTTGCAACAATACACGTTCGCTTGTAGACATTACTCGCAATTATAAATTGATATGCTAATTTACGAAGATAGTAATTGAAATTTATATCATAGACGTCCGTATATATCAGTAAAGATAAGGTAGAATTTATTTTGCGTTTCACAGTTTGTAATGGATGTGTCCGCAAAGTGTCTATCATATTGAATACGTGATGATAATAAGTAAGATTTTGCAATTCAGTATTCCAGTTTGATTGTGCATTTCTTGCATATCCATAAATTCTGGTGACAGGTAATTTTGCAAGAAACGATGGATTGAGTACCCAACGTGTTGAACTATTTTTGTAAAATAGTTTACAAATATAACCGTTTTTGTATATAACAGCAAGTTCTTCATCAGTAAACCATTCAAAGATGTCATCTGCATTTTCGGAAATACGTTCTTGGTTTTCAATTTCCAACGATGGATAATTATACATAAGTACTTTCAACCTGGTATCAATATCAATTGATTTGTAGATTTCGCGTTGCAAGTCATATGGCAGTTTGCCAATTGCCTTCAAAATATCGCCAGACCACTGCTGCATGTTGTTGTTCCTCTATAATAGAAGTAAGATTTGAAATGGATGAAACATCAAAAAGTTTTTCAATTTTTTTGCAAATAGTAACATAAATGTAGTCATTTATGTTACGCAAAAGGTGTAAATGCTTATAGGCGGTAACGTTTGTATAATTCAAGTGCAACTAATCCGCCGAATACCTGTGCTAAACAATATGGCATAATCTCGCTGGTAGGTAATTTACCAGCAGATGCCATTACGATAGATACAACAGGATTAATGTGTCCACCCGAAATCTCGCTGGTCATTAATATAACCAATGCTAATGTGGCGCCTATCGCCAACGGATTACCTGTTGCTAATATCACGTATATGAAAAATACCGTTCCTAAGAACTCGACTAAATAGTTATAATACATTCTATACAATAAATCGCGAAAAAAATATTTTAGTGAAACATTGTTGGGTATTTGAGCGGAATAATAGCCGTAGTCGGAACAGCGGGAGCATATCTGGGTACTATCGGGCTCATTGTCTGAGCATTCTTTTTGGCAGGCGCAACTGCTCCACCTGCACGCACCCGGCGCAAAGCGTCATTTTCAACGTTGACATCACGATATGTCGTAAAAGATAAAATAGATGGACTAACATTGATGGACCCTTTACCAATACTAACAACGCGTCTACGACGAGCAACATCTGACGCATCTCTTACCGAAGGCATCCATTTTTTCTCAGGTAAAGGTACCGCTGGCTCAGGAACCGTTTCAATATAAGATTTACGACCGATTTGGAAACTGGCGTTGCTATCACTGGTACTATCTTTTTGCGGCATGGCCGTATTGCTAGATAGAGCACCATTCATATTATTTTGTAGGCTAAACATCATTCTGTACATCTGTATCTATAACTATTATAATATATGGTTATAGATTATTTACCGTCTAGCACACATAAGTGCTAGATATGAACCGGTTCAATTATCACCTTAATTCTTGGAATCATTATAATTGCGGTTCATTGCACGTTGCTTCTTATATCTGATATAATCAGATGAATCTGATACAAATCGGTGATTGCCAGAGGATGCTTCTACACCAGTACTGTCACAATTAGATATAATAGAACCGATACGTCCCTTCCATCCAGGTTTGCTGGCATTCACTTGATTTGGTCCACCACACACATAATTTGTGCGCGACAAGAAATCACCTAAATTATTTACTGCTCTAAACGGAGTAATCACTCTGTTTTGTCCGTTGACTACGCCAGTTGCATATTGAGTATTCCATGCACTACGTAATACGCGTCTAGTCATTGCTTGTTCACTACCTTTATAATTCGTCATTGTTGGTTTTCCGGAATATCCATTGAATGGACCACCTAATACTGATGACATTACTATATTATAACATAGCAATATATTTTCTTTTTCGTTAGCATGAAATCCGAATATGAAAAATTGTAATCTAACTAAATTTAGATAAAAACCAACTATATTATATATAATAATGGAGACCGACACAACAAGTAGTGTTGTCAACAATGAGACGATTGATAAAGTTACACTAGAATTGTTAATGAACAAACAACATTATAGAAAGTATATCGCAAAAACCGATCCAGCAAAACACGAAGAGTATGTTAAACAACAAGCATTAATATCTAAATACAAACACCGAATAGTCTCCATAACAAATGACTTGTTATCCTCGCCGTCTAAACAGATTACTACTGATGTAAATGATGTATTTAATGGCTACGTAAAGACGCTTATCAAATATTTTCAAATGAAAGATATGGAAAATAAATCAAACGAACATTCCGACGAAGATGATGTATTATTTGGAAATATGGACGAGGAAACTCATTTGAAATCAGAAGAAGCAGAGTACAACTCAGATGAGGCAGATGAACCGGTGCAAGATACAATAATGCATTCCTTCTGGGGAGGAAAACGAGTAGTAAAACATAAATACACCAAGCCGACAAATAAGTAAAAACAATATTTTAGGGCATCCAAATATAGCGATATAATATAAACCAACGAGAACAAGAATGACCAAATCTCGTAATTATCAAACAAAAAAACGTAAAATACATAATAATAAACGAAAAACAAAAAGTAATTTTACTAAAATGTCGTGTAGTCCGGCAGTGAAAGATATGACACCTGTTCGCGATAGTTGCCTTACACAAGAAGTGTTATTTCAATTAAAAAAATCTTACAATTCTACTCATTCATCCAATCCCATTTATTCAAATAGTCCAGACAGAATATGGTCAAGTTTAAGACAACGAATGAGAACGTGCAATAAAGAAGATTGTTGGTTAGATTTAATCAAAGATGATAATGTACGTAGAACAATGGATAAATACTTATTTGCTCCGGACCAACCCGTAAGTTGGAAAAATAACCCTTATACGTGGCTTAATACGGACGATATNTATAAAGTTCTCCGTCAATATGAAGACAAATATCCAAATTTCGGAGTAATAAGACCATCCGCCATTGATTTTGATAAAAAGATTGGTGGAGTTACATCAGATGAATGTGTTACCGATGAATTATGTAGATTTGATGTAGTCCAACAATTAGAGGCTGGCAAAACAAAAGTAGGAATTGTATTTAATTTAGACAAACACGACGAACCCGGTTCTCATTGGGTTTCCCTCTTTGTAGACCTGGATGATAATTATGCGTACTATATGGATAGTGCAGGTGATAGTGTTCCGATGGAAATTATGAAATTGGTTGAGCGAATTCAACAACAATGTTCTATAATGAATAAGACAATTACATTCCACGAGAACCATCCAATGCAACATCAGTATGGTAACACTGAATGTGGGGTATATTCATTATTTTTTATAATCACAATGTTAACCGGACAAACGGATTTACACAAATTTGTAGATTTAAATGAAAAACTAGATTTCTTTAAAAGTAAACGTATTCCGGACAAATATATTAGTAAATTCCGTGAGATATATTTCAACGCATAAATATCTAGAAGTATTATAGTATACTTCTAGATATGTCAACGCAATTACCCATTACATCACCAACGGCTGCGTTACCACCGCCATTATCCGCTCCCGTACCGAATGAACCGGTCCCTACACCGAAGCCGATGGCAGCAGCGCACGTAGATTTAATAACGAAGTTTGACCCAAATACAAAAAATGTGTATCATGGACCCATTCATTTTAATTCAACCGATATGGGTAAACCATCATTGGATGAAGTAGACTACACGTTAAACGAAATATCAAAGTATTTGAAATGGGTAAGCAGTAATTATGCAGATGATACATTAAAACCAGAAAGTTTTTTAAAAGCAC
>JGI25921J50272_10000051_pt1 | contig 33929 bp, 26 predicted proteins | sample LauGreSu1BDMLBSD_2_FD_50272 | JGI IMG/M metagenome (IMG submission 50272) | reverse complement strand
CCTTGATCTTCATATCCCTTGCCCCGGGAGCATCTGTCAAAACATCTGTATTGTCGAGTACAGCCAATACCCTTTCCCCTGCCACCATGCCCATCTGAAGCACGTTGAACTTATCAGCAATGACCCTCAAGGGTCTGAACAAAAGGTTCAACAATAATGTAAAGGAAACAATATTGCCCGCCACCTGAACAGCCTCTTCCTGGTTCAATTGGTAGGCATCCTTGGCGGCAAACCAGACCAAGATACCCATGGAAAAAGCCAATACAATTTCTACCACCGGAAAGAAAACTGAATAGGCAAAAATGGCCTGGATGTTGGCATCACGGTGCTTTCTGTTGATGGCCTCAAATCTTTCCTGCTCTCTTTTTTCTGCCGTAAATGCCTGAATAATTTGCATACCAGAAAGATGCTCCTGCACGAAAGCATTCAAGGCTGCAATGGCATTTCGGACATTGACAAATGATTTGTTCACACTCTCCTTGAAAAAATAGGTGGCCATGATCAGGAGTGGAAAAGGAATGATACAAACCAGGGTCAATTGCCAGTTGGTATAGAACATGGCAGAAAGAATGGCAACAATGGAAAGAAAATCCGCTACAATCGGCACCAGCCCCTCAGAAAAAATATCATTGATGGATTCGATATCATTGATGGTTCTGGTGGTCAGTGTACCGATGGGGGTTTTATCATATTGCTTCAAATTGAACGAAAGAACCTTCTCATAGACCTTCACCCGCATGTCTTTTACCACCCGGTGCCCGAGCCAAGAAGTAGTGTAGGAAAAGAAAAAACGCATGGCAGTCTCTGCCAACAAGAGCGCTACTTGAAGAAGGCTGATCCACAAAAGAAAATCCATCACCATTTGAGACCCTGTAGCACCGGAAGCATTGACACGCTTTAGTGTCAGGTTGATCATCAAGGGCCTCAGTGGCGATACCAGGGCCAACAACAATGCCAGCACTATTGACAGGTAAAATTTTCCGGCATACGGTTTTGCAAAAGCAAAAATTCTGCCCAACAGTGGCCAATCAAATATTCTTTTCCGGTTCTCTTTCTTTTTATTTTCCATCATTCATGCAAACCATCCCCTATTGGTTCCTGTTGGTAAAAGCCTTGATAAACAAAGCCCCAAGGTTTTTGTGTGGGGGTATATAATTGTCGAACCGCTCTTTTGCGACGCCTGTATTGAATTGCTTCTCAAGTTGATGCCATATGCTGATCCAGTCTATCCCTTTCCCCAACCTTACGGACTCATTGATCATTCTCAATACTGGCTCATTCACAAGTTTGGTNCCCACTTCTTTGGATGAAACAATATGGGCATCGGGGCAAATGTTCAGNACGGTATTGAGGTTCTGGAAACTGCCACAAGATCCCAAAACAATGATTTTGGCNGATGCAGGAAGTTGATTGACCGTATACTTGAGGTGATAACTGTGGCCACGGTGAATGACAATGGTCGGATGAAGGGCCTGCTCTTCAAGATATTCTATTAACAAGGCTTGGGCCTTTGCATCCGGATCATCTCCACTCGAATTGTCCAGGGGAAGATTGGCAAATATCCACACGGGCTTCCCCAACAAAGACTTGATTTCAACCCAGTTTTCATTTTGTGTAATTTTCCACTCTTTCCTGCCCCTGAACATGGACATGAAGTTGGCAAACGACTCTATTCCGTCCTTGTCTCCATAGAAAAAAACCTGCTGCACAATGCGACCNNCACTGTCAGCAAGATTGGACAAGGGAAGAGAATACACTGGAGGGATGCCGTACTTGAGAGAAAGCAGCTGAGAACTGTCTGAAGCAGACATGAAAAGCAGTTTGAGGATGTCATAAATGGCTATGCCCCTTCCGTTGCCAAGCGTTTGTTGTTGTTCGAGATTATTGCTGATTTCAAGCTTGACCAAATCCCTGATAGCTTTGTTGCTGATGCTTCCATAGGAATCTGCCACATCAACTGCATCCTCGAGGTCGAGATTTTTTTCCAATCCGCGCACAAATCCCTTGATGAGGAGTTGCGCATTTTCTGCGGGCATGCTGGACAAGAAAAGATCAAGTTTATTGTAAGCAGCAGCCATCCTGACAAATTTCTTGAACCGGTCAAACCTCACCTCCATCAGCAATGCATCGCCCCCGCGCTTTTGCATGCGTGCCATCATCCTGTTGTATACTCCCGTATAGCTAGAAGTATAAATGACATCTTCACCAGTTACAATGATATAATACAACTCTGCCGCCCCAAGCGGCTCTAAAATCTTAAAGCGAACAGCTTCTGGCTCATCATGCAAAGCATTGATTTCATTGATGAATATTTCCTCTGCTTTTCGCTTGATCATGAATCCCATTTCCTGAAAAAGAATGGGCGTATCTCCTGCTAGCATATTGTCCGTGAACTGGATCTGGGTCTTGACCAGCAACCGATAGTAAGCGAGATTGTCTGTGGCAGCAGATTTGATGCTGTCCACAGAGATTTTTCCTTTGAGGATAGAATGCAAAAATGGAAAAATCAATCTTCCAGCACTTTCATCAGCTATGCCTGTAATCAGTTTCACCAGGGTATCGTCAACTGCCCTTATCTTCTTACCGATGGGAGTAGCAGCAGCTGCTGCATAATTGTAAAAACTGGAGGGAAATTGATGAGCGGCAACAATGATAAGACTGTCTGCAAATGAAGCATTGAGATAGGGCTCAATCCTGGAAAGCACCTGATCAGGATGCAACCCAGCAAACTGCTTGAACATGATTACCCTGGAGGAATCCAGTTCGGTATTTTCAAAAAAAACTGAATTTTCGCCCAGCAGCATCCTGTTGACATTGTATGGAAAATGATCAACAATCCCCGCAATACCTGTTCCACGGATGTCCAGCCCCATGTATTGCCTGTAGGCGTCCAGCAGAGTCGCAGCTTCGGTGGCAGGAAGGGTATTGGTACGGAATGACCCCAGCAATTCATTGAGCAGCATGCTGAGCCCAGACAAATACTTTACTTTGATTCGGTGGTCTGCTGCATTATTTTTTTCTATTTCCAGCTGCAGTGCATCCGTTTGCCTGGTGTAAATATCCGTGAGCAACAAATCAAGATCCAGGTCCCTGCTGATGACAATCATTTTGTCGGGTTTTCCATCTAAAGCACAAATCTTTGACTGTAAGCCATCAATGTCTTCATGCAATTTTACCCTTCTGATGTCAATAACGGTATGGCTGCTGTCTTGCCCAGCAGCCGAAAAAACCATAAATGGCAACAAAATCCATATGAACAAACGCAAAGGGAACATTCAATGTAAAATTAAGACTTAATTTCCAGCAGCACCTTTGTAGATGGCTTAACAATTTAATAATCCAGCTTAATTATGATTTGAAAGACCATCCGGTTAACTTTGTTCAAACAACCCATGACCATGGCGCCAGCCGCAAAAAAAATCCTGATTGCAGATGATGAGCCAGATATTCTGGAAATCATCACCTACAATTTGCAGCTCCATGGATACGATGTAGTTACTGCCAAAGATGGAGACCAGGCGCTGCAGAAAGCCCGGGAAACCAATCCGGACCTGATCATTTTAGACATCATGATGCCCAAAAAAAATGGGATTGAAGTATGCAAAATCCTAAGGGCTCAACCAGCATTTGAACTTACCCTGATTGTTTTCCTTACCGCATTGAGTGACGAACTTTCCCATGTAAAAGGACTTGAATTTGGGGCCGACGACTTTATCAGCAAGCCCATCTCCCCTAAAGTAATGGTTTCAAAAGTCAATGCCTTCTTCAGAAGGGTCGCCAAGCCTGAAGACTCGAAAGCCGTTGAAATTGGTGAGCTCAGGATTGAACCTGAAGAATACATGGTTTATTACAAGGGAGAACCGATCAGTCTTGCCAAAAAAGAATTCGAATTGCTTAACTATCTGGCTTCTAAACCAGGAAGGGTCTTTTTGCGAAATGAAATCCTGAACCAAATCTGGGGAAGTGAAGTAATTGTTGGAGACAGGACAATTGATGTACACATCAGGAAAATAAGGCAGAAATTGGGTGTGGATTGCATCACCACGGTCAAGGGAGTTGGCTATAAATTTGACATCTGAGTTAGGCCTAAATAAGCCTTGAATACTGTAGATTGCAGTATGTTCGACACGAAGAACTATTCTCCTCAAAAGATTGCATTGTTTGCCGCCACAACGATTGGTCTGCTGTCCGCTGTGATTGTAGGGTGGATGACCAAGCGTTACTTTATGGCTTTGATCGTTTTATTGATCATTTTTGGCTTCAGTTTTTGGATCGTGCGCTTTCTGGTTGAAAAATTCATTCACCGGCAGATCAAATTGATTTACAAACTCATCTACCAAACAAAAGCCTCAAAAAGAGAAGAGTTTTTCCAAAAAAAGGTTTTGCCCAAGCAAGGACTGGAGGAGGTTGGTGAGGAGGTTTTACAATGGGCAGACCAAAGGAAAGTAGAGATGGAACTGCTTGAAAAAAATGAAGCCTTCAGGAAAGAATTCCTTCAAAACCTCTCACATGAATTCAAAACACCAGCTTTCGCTATACAAGGCTATCTGGAAACCCTTTTGTCAGGGGCCATGGACAATCCGGAGGTCAGCCAAAAATTCCTAACAAACGCTTACAAGAATACAGAAAGGTTGATCAACCTGATTTCCGATCTAGACGAAATCACAAAACTGGAAAGCGGCAAACAGGAACTTCATTATCAAAATTTCATCATTCAAGACCTGATCAATGACGTCTATGATTCATTGACCATCAAGTCAGAAGCCAAAAACATCCATTGCCAGATCAAGAAAGGATGTGAACAGCCGATCAGGGTTTATGCAGACAAGGAAAAAATCAGACAGGTATTGATCAACCTGGTTGACAATGCAATCAAGTATGGCAACCAAGAGGGAAAAGTTGAAGCAAGTATTTACAAGACTGATGATAAAACCATTCTGGTAGAAATAACAGATGATGGAATTGGCATTGCAGAAGAGCATATCCCAAGAATCTTTGAAAGGTTTTACAGAACAGACTATGGTAGAAGCAGGAATATAGGAGGAACAGGNCTGGGACTGGCCATTTGCAAACACATCATTGAGGCCCATGGGCAGTTCATTCAAGCAAGAAGCTCNCCGGGTATTGGCACTACCTTTGGATTTACCCTTAATAAAATAAAGGAGCAGTCTTAAACCGATGCAATCAATTCCATTGGTCTGTCAACTTTTGCTGAGACCTGACCATGAATGACTGATTCCACAATTTTTTCAACCGGAGTTGTCAAAGCCAAAGGATTGGCCGGTTGGAGATCAAAAATCCACCTGTTGAAGTATACAGGAAAATAATCATCAACATTGTTCACTACGGCCACATTAAATTCACTTAGGGCTACAGCATTGCAAGCCTGCTCGTACTGCCCATGCATGGGCAAAACCATCAGCTTCTTTCCCAAATAAAGTGCTTCAGCAGGCGTCTCAAATCCTGCACCGGTAATGACTGCATGAGACCTGATCATGCTGTCATCAAACATGGATTGGCTCAACGGAAGTAACTTAATGTTCTCGTACTGAACAACCGTTTCAACATGTTTTGAAAAAAGGTGAAACTTGAAATTTTTCAATCGCAGCAGCTGTTTGACGACCAAATGATCTGCATAATGTCCGAGATAGACCGTAATATGTCCATCATTGATTGGAACTGCATTCAAGATGGAGGGTTTGATTATAGGAGAAAAGATGTTCTCATCGTATTGCCTGAAATGCAAGCCCACCGACCTTGTTCCGCTGGCATAATTTGACAANACCCATTCACCCATTGCGTTTTTGGATTGCGGCCTNGGAACCNTTTTGCTCATGAAGCTTGCCTGATGACCGAAATGTACGGATGGCTTGCCCTTTAGCTTACAAGCCAAAGAGGTGATACATTCAAAATCATTGATAACCAGGTCATACTTTTCAACTGGCAGAAATCTTGCTTCATTCAGGATTTTCTTCAAACGAATGGATCCTATTGTTTTCAGAAAATCAATACTACCAGACTGCACATCATATTGCAAACTGATGCCATTGCTTCTGTAAGCAACGGGCAAGGCTGTTTTTAGTGCACTGTTGTTTCCACTTAGAAAAATATCTACATCTCCGTATGCTTGCAGCAGGGGAAAAATTGTATTCGCTCTGCTGATATGACCATTACCTGTTGCCTGAACGGCATAAAATATTTTCATCCTAAATCAATGTGTTGCAGAAACAATAGAGGTAAAAAACAACGCAACCTCATCCGTCAGCACATTGAGCATGGGTATCTTGTTGTTGCTGCGCATGTGAATCACTTCAGGTACAACATGCTCTTTCTCATTGAAAGAATGTATGTTCCAAGTTCCTTCATTGTACTCAAGTGATGTAAGATTTTCAATCCAATCGCCACTGTTCATGTAGTTGACTGAACCTGATGCTATGGAAACTTTTCTGATTTGTGGCTGATGAATATGACCACAAATTACGGTATCATATCCTTTGGCAATGGCAAGTTCAGCTGCGGTCTGTTCAAAATCGCCAATCCATGCAACTGCCTTCTTCACACCATTTTTTACCTTCTTGCTAAAGCTCATTTTTTCGCGACCCAAGGTCTTCAGCACCCAGTTGATAGCGCTGTTCATCAGTATCAGCAAGTCATACCCATGACCACCCAATTTTGCAATCATCTTGGCACTTCCCTTGGTGGTAGCATCAAATACATCACCATGAAAAATCCAAGTTTTCTTGCCATCCAAGTCAATCACCAACTTGTCAACCAATTGAAAATTCCCCAATTGAAGGCCACTGTATCGTCGAAGTGATTCATCGTGGTTGCCTGTAACATAAACAATTTGTGTCCCTTTTGCAATCATCCCAAATATTTCTTTGATCACCTGCATATGGGATGCCGGAAAATAATGTTTCTTGAATTGCCAAATATCCATGATGTCGCCATTCAAAACCAGAAGCTTGGGAGAGATGCTTCTCAGGTAAGAAACCAACTCTGATGCATGACATCCGTAAGTACCAAGATGAACATCACTGATTACAGCAACTTCGAGCTTTCGCCTATCCATAGAAAAGGGTTTCCTAAAATTCCCATTTCACCGTTACCCAATTATGAACAACCGATAAATAAATCCTGAAGTTAATTTGATGGAATTGTTATGCAGTGGCTTCGGCATAGAGGTGCTGAATCAGTCCATCAGCCAATCCGATTTTGGGAACCAGCATCTCTTCCATGTTGCCCCATTTCATGACTTGAAGGTATATCATCAGCGCAGGAACAATCACATCTGCCCTATCAGGCCTGAGGTTGTAGAGCCTTATCCTGTCTTCCAAAGTACAAGCTGAAAATTCCTTGTAATAATCTTTGAGCACATCAATGTGCAAGGGCTTGCCATCTTTTTTCTTGCTGAGAGAAAATACCTTGTTGATATTACCCCCAGTTCCGATGGCAATGGTGTTTTTCTGCCCTCGCAAATTTTCACGCAGTGCATCTTTCATCTCCTGCCAATCGGCATCTGTAACCATATTCTTGATCAATCGAATGGTGCCAATATTGAAAGAACGCTTGTACACCAGGGTATTGTTGGAGAAAAAAGTGAGCTCTGTACTTCCGCCCCCTACATCCACATAAAGATAATTACTGCTGGCGTTAAGGTTTTCTGCCACATGAGATTCATAAATCAAGGATGCCTCAAAATCACCTGAAATAACTTTTATATTGATACCAGTTTCCAGGAATATTTTCCTCACTACTTCATTTCTGTTTCTTGCATCCCGCATTGCACTGGTGGCAACAGCAATAGATTTATCAACACCATAGGCATTCATGAGATGTGCATAAGCCTTCATGGTTTGAAGGATCATGTGTTTTTTTTCCTTGGATATTTCTCCGGTTTCAAAGACATCGAATCCCAAGCGCAGTGGTACCCTGATCAGATTGAGCTTGTTGAAAACTGCAACACCATACCCATTCATCGTAACTTCTGAGATCAGAAGCCTGCTTGCATTTGTTCCAATATCAATTGCTGCCAGTCGCACGTTTCTTTATGGATTGTTTTTTTACCAGATAATTATATATCTCTTGCTGAGAACGGATTCGTTTTTTCCCAGGTGAAGATACATAGTTGTTGATAAACTCAGGATCCAAAATTCTTGCTTTCACATTGTCAGACAGTTGTAATTTCAAAACCTCCAATAACTCCTTCTTTAGGTCGTTGTCCACAATTGGGCATGCTGCCTCTACGCGATGATCAAGATTCCTTACCATCCAGTCTGCACTTGAAATATAAACCAAAACATTTCCCCCATTGTGAAAAACCAAAACCCTGGCATGCTCGAGGTACTCATCAACAATACTGATGGCATAGGGTGAAACCTGCTTTTTCTTGATCTGCTTTTTTGCAGAATAGATACCACGGATGATCAGGTTAACTTCCACTCCAGCCGCAGAGGCCTGATTGAGCTTTTCAATCAGGGATACATCACTAAGTGAATTCAGCTTTAGTGTAATGGAGGCAGGAAAACCTTTTTTTGCTTCTTTGATCTCCTTTTCGACAAGCTCCATTAACCTCTTCCGCATCCCCACCGGGCTTACCAGCAAGGTTTTACATTCTGCCAGGGAACCAGCATGAGAGACCGGATTCTCAAGATAGTAGAATATCCGGTTGATATCAGCCATGATATTTCTGTTGGATGTAAGCAAGCAATGATCTCCGTAAAAATGAGCAGTTTTCTCATTGAGATTTCCTGTACTGACAAAACCATATTGAATGGTTTTGTTTTGNACACGCTTGTTGATGATACAAATTTTTGCATGCACTTTCATGTTTGGAATGCCTAAAATAACTTTCACACCTTCTTCCTCCAGCACTGTTTTCCATTCTAGATTTGCCTCTTCATCGAACCTTGCCTTTAACTCCAACATCACTTCAACTTTTTTTCCATTACGGGCAGCATTGACCAGTGCGTTGATAACTTTGGATTCTGAGGCAAGCCTATACGCTGTAATTTTGATGGATTTGACATCAGGATCAATGGCAGCTTCTCTCAATAAATCAATGATGGCATTGAATGAATGATAAGGAAAATGGAGCAGTACATCTTTTTTTCCGATGACATCTGTTACCCGAATGGCAGAGTTCAAGTCTGGATGCGGGATGGCTGCCATGCTGCGTTTTGATGCAGGAAATACATCTGGAAAATCCATGAAATGCTTAAAATTATGAATACGCCCACCGGGAATAATACTTGATTTGCTGTTGAGCTTTAGCTTCTTGGTGAGGTAATGCAAAAGGCCGCTGTTCATCTCTTTATCGTATACGAAACGGACAGGCTTTCCTTTACGCCTTTTCTTCAATCCTTTTTGCATTTTTTCCACCAGAGACGTGCTGATATCGTTGTCGAGGTCCAATTCAGCATCCTTTGTCACTTTAAAAATATGTGCTTCAAAATGGTCATACCCAAAATAGGAGAATATATAGGGAAGGTTGACCCTGACAATATCTTCTAAAAGAATGATATGTTTTTCTTTTTTATCAGTGGGCAAAATGACAAAACGGCCAAGGGTCTTAGAGGGAATCTCGATCAGCGCATATTGCTGTTTGTATGCAGAGTTTTTTTTCTGCATCACAACGCCGAGATAAATACTCTTGTCACGCAGGTATGGAAGTTCTGGCAAACTCTCAATCATCAGCGGAATGATGTTTGAGCGCACTTCTTTTTCAAAAAAATCAACGACAAACCTCTTTTGGTCTCTTGTGAGTTGTTGATCGTTCTTTATAAAGACCTTGTTTTTTTTCAATTCTGCCTGAATATTGACCCAGATCCTGTCAAATTCACTTTGTTGCTTCAAAACAATATGGAGCAAATCAACCAAAATCTCAGACACCGCATCCTCCATGTGAACATTGAGTTTGGTTTTGGCAGAACGAAATTCTGCCATCCTTTTCAATGTGGCCACACGAACACGAAAAAATTCATCCATGTTGTTTGAAAAAATTCCAAGAAACCGTATTCTTTGGCTTATAGGCACAGTTGGATCATTGGCTTCCTGTAAAACCCTGGCATTAAAACTCAGCCAGCTGATATCCCGTTGCACGAAAGTTGACTTACTCACCATATGCCAATATTATGCGTTTATTTTTCAGGTGAAAATTAAAACATTATAAAACAAGTTTTTTGATTTAAAGAATGTTTACAGTAACTTAATACAGCATGGTCATTTATAAAAAATTGATTGCCCTCTGTTTTGTAGCTTTCTTTTGGAGCATGCCATCCAAAGCAGATGGCTATGGAGGAAGACATGATATACATTTTTCATTTCTGGGTGAAGAATACTCTATCAAAACCCAGGAAATTCCGGGTGGATTTCCAACCAACCATACCAATCCCAGCAACTTCTCTAAAACGACAAAGCTGCTGGATTCCTTTTTCACGAATATCATTCCTGAACTCTCAAACATCAGGCATAAACTAAACTTATCCAATTGGCACTATTATCAATTGATCAGAAAGGTATCCCAACAGTTAATACCAAAAGAGAAAGACTATTGGGGTTACACCTATTGCAAATGGTTTTTTCTGGCCAGAAGTGGATTCAGGCCTCTGCTGTGCACCATCGACAATAAACTATTGCTCTACATCCAAAGCAATTCGTCCATTTACAATATTCCCATCAAAATCATAGATGAAAAGCAATATGTATGCATGAATTATCATGACTACAACCATGATATACCCATTGAAAAAAATACGCCTCAACCCATTCAATCATCATTGGTTGAAAATGGTGATGAATTTAACTACATGATTTCCAGCATGCCCGATTTACCTGAAGAAAGATATGTGAACAAAACCATTGAATTTACATACAAAGGTGAAACAGCAAAGCATGATATAAAGGTATTTCCAGAAATCAAGGATTATTTCATCAACTACCCAGTAACAGACTATAGGTTTCAATTCAATATTCCATTCAGCAAGCTGACTTATTCATCGCTTATCCCATCCTTACAATTAAAACTCAAGGATAAAACAAAGGAAGAAGGGGTAGAATACATCATGTTCATGGTGAGGAATGCATTGGGGTTTGAAGCAGACTCGCTGATGTATGGAAGAGAAAAAAGATTTTCACCAGAAGAAACCTTGGCCTCAGATTGGAGTGATTGTGAAGATCATGCGGGATTATTTTTTTCCCTGGTTCGTGAAGTGTATAATCTTCCCATGATCGTACTCAGCTTTCCAGACCATATCAATGTGGCAGTAAACCTTGAAAAGTCCAAAGGAAAAACGATCATGCACAATGGCAAGATCTACACTGTTTGCGAACCAACACCACAAAAAAAAGTACTTTACCTGGGACAGATGGAGAAGAAATTAAGCAAACAACCTTATGAGGTTGTCTATGAATATGCTCCAAGAAAATCTTGATTCAGCCCTAACGAATCGCTTCTATTTCGCATATGCATTGATAGAATCAATCAACTGCTGAGACCGCTTTCCCATCTGTGTAAAATATTTTTCACCATTCTTGATAAATGAAAAAGAAATACAAGAATCAGCGGTTGAAAAATATACGACATCAACAACATCACCTTTCCCATAGAAATACAATTTACCCAAGGATGGACAATTGTTGTTGGCGGCAATATTTGCGCTGTTAACATCTGCGATTATCGGTTGCAAAACGGCAAGATCGAGGATTTTAAATACCCTATAAAACCGAGGATTAGCAGGTGTTTTATAATAGATTATCGCCGCACTGTCAGCGAAGTTGATTTGATCCATCATGCCTTTTGATACAATTGGCGTATAGTTCCCAGGTGTAACTATATCTTTTTTGTTTTCATCCCTGTTTCTACAAGAAAACAAAAAAGACATCAGCAATAAAGTATAGAAAAAATGTTTCATGATGAGTCAACAAAAAAGCCACTCCATAAAGAAGTGGCTCTAAAATTAATACTTTTTGATTAATATGCTTTGTTCTGAGGATCCCAGTTGGTCCATCCTGTGGTCCAATCTGAAGTACCCATGGCACCACGGAAAGTGGTAGCCACGAAATAAGAATTCATTCCGGTAAAGCTCACACCACTGAGTGCAGGTGATCCTGTTTTGGGAAGGAAGTTGGGAGCTGTAGAATAAAATGGAGCGTTCAACATGGCTGCATCAGCATTAGCCAAGGTAACAGAACCATCAGCCTCTGCCTTTGTTTTCATTTGTGCAGGTGTAACAACGGTCAATGCAGTAGCATCGTTCCTATATGAAGCTGCAGCATCGTTGGAATGAAGCAAGTTATTTTTGAATTCTGAAAGGTTGTCAGCATAGTATGCTTTTGCAGTTGCTGCAGACTCTAGGGAGAGACCACCTTTAGGCCATCCGATGATGATGGAATTTCTCAAAACAAACTGAGTTGCCCTTCTCCACCTGTTGCCAAAATTATGGTTGGCTGCAGTTCCAGTTGCATTGTTGGCCCCAACAATTGTAAAATTGCTCAATTGAGGTCTGGTAAACGGAGTTGCTGTTGTACCAGTTCCATCATTATCACACTCAATACCATTCGCAGCATCGCCGCCATCAACGAAATCAGGCTTNCGGCAGGCAATTCCGTATTGGATTTTACCGGTATATCCAAAGTCAAAATCAAAGTCATCATCGGCAGTTGCAAAAGCTACAAGGTTTTTGCAGTTTACTGTACCACCAAAAAATTCATAGGCATCATCATTACCAAAAGAAACCTGTACATTTTCAATGATGGTACCAGATCCTACACCAGCCATGGTTAGACCATTGATCTCAGATCCTGGTTCTGCGGCAATTCCAGCATATTCTATGCGCACAAAACGGAGAATACCACTTTCGTCATTGGCTACAGTACCACCATACTTGCGGCCAACACCACCTTCAACAACAGGAGCAGGATCCTGAGGGCGGTTTGTCGGAGCTTTACCCAGCAGGATAATGCCACCCCAGTCACCGGGTGTTCTCTGTCCAATTGCTTTTCCGCTGGTGAATACGATAGGCTCTGTAGACCTTCCGTCAGCTATCAACTTGGCCCCCCTTTCAATAATCAGCGCCCCTTTCTCGGTGATATCACTGACAATAACACTTCCCGGAGCAATGGTAAGGGTATTTCCTTCGGTTATATAAACATATCCTTTGAGTGTATATTTGCCCTTGGGCAGGTAATAACTCTTGCTCAAAATTCCCTGAATAATTTTTCCGTTGGTGGCAGGATCCTGAGGATCTGTACCTACAGCTCCACCACCAGTTGAATTGTTGATGGTTTCCTCGAAATTAACCTTGATACAAGAACTAAAAGAGAGCATTGCGATGGAGAAAAGTCCAAAAAGGATTTTTTTCATAAACTGTGTTTTGTCTGTTTTTTGCTAAAGATTTTTATTTATTTTTTTTGCTGATGTTGAAGTCATAAGTGAAACCTACTGTAATGGTAGACCCAGGCTTGTAGGCATTGAAAAGCCTGTCTACACCTTCTTTATAAGCGGAGGCCTCATCAACGTTTTCATAGAAATAAAATGCATTGTTGAGGATATCCGCGAAATTGATTTTTAACTCTCCCTGACCAGCCAATACTTTTTTGGACAACTGCAGATCCAACTGATTTCTTGGACGTTCAAAAACATTGGGGAACTCTTGATTGCCTACCAAGGTCAATCTTTCACCCACCCTGTTGTAGAGCAAGGAAGCATTGAATGAAGAACCATTGTATTGAAGACCAGCATTGATCAAGTACGGTGATTGACCTTGCAAAGGCCTGTTGGCTTTTATTTCCTTGTTTCCAGCACTCAGGTCTTTGAAAACAACCTCTGACTGAATGAAAGTATAGTTACCAAAAAAGCTGAAATTCTTCAAAGATTGGGAGATAAAATCAAACCCTTTTCTAACTTCAAGCTCAATACCCAAAGTGTTTGCACTAACGGCGTTTTGATAGAAATAGCGGCGGGAATCTCCATTGCTCGACGCATCAAGCCTGAATTCAATCGGATCGGTGAATTGTTTATAGAACGCACCCACTGTAATGGCTTCGCCGGCCTTAGGGTACAATTCATACCGAACATCATAATTGAGGATTGAACTTCTCAACAGGCCAGTGTCACCTTTAACACCATAGTTCATTTCATAATCATAGAACGCGAATTCTGCAATCTCCCTGAACTCCGGACGGGCAACCGTTCTGCTTGCAGAAAGCCTTACATTCTGTTTGTCTCCTGCATTGATCAGCATGTTGATAGATGGGAGTAGATCCCACTTCTCCGTAAGCTTTGTATTTCTCAAACCAGTCTGGTCTTTTGATGTGAGCAACTGCTGAAAATTCTCAGCACGCAATCCCCAAATGAAACGAAAAGGTCCAACCTTGTTATCCATCATTCCATAGGCGGCATTCAAAATGGATACACCAAAATACCTGTCTTGGTTGTTGGTAAACTCATCAAGGACATACCCGTTTTGACCCATGTTGTCATAGAAAAAAGCAGATTCAACTGGTTTGTAAGCATTGGCAGCTACAAAAGAGTTGAGGTTGGTTGTAACGTAACGGAAAATACGGCTTTTGAAATCACGAACTCTGGAAAGGCTTGAGCCACCAAACTTCAGTGTTTGTTTATCCTTTCCACCCCAATTCATCGGTACAATAAACTGTCCACCACCACCAAAACTATAGTCACTCAAGTCACTGTAAAACCTTCTGGTATCATCAGGATCTATTTCAAATTTATCGTTGGTATTGATGGACCTGGCGTACAAGGCAGTCCTAAGGTCTGGCTGCTTTTTCAAGTTGTAACCAGCATTCCCGTTCCATTTGAACTTGATGCCCTTGGCAGTAAGCTGGTGTTCACCCTCGAGCTGAGCACTGTAGAGAGAACGCTGGTTGAGGTAAGATGAATAAAATTGAATATCATTCAACCTGCTGGTGTTGTACCCTTTCCTAGTGTAATAATTGTCTTCAAACAATTGATTGAAGAGGTTTTTCAATGAGACCTTGTGTTTCCCCTTCACCCAAGTAATATTGGCTACTGCGCCAAGATTGGTCTGGTAGCGGTTCTGGTTGTCATTGTAGTTGAAAATTGTTGTTCCATTGGCCTCGTAAAAAGACCGCTCAACATTGTAGACCAACATCGAATTCCTATAGTTTGCAGCAACCAAAACACCAAGGTTGGCACCATTTTTCAATTTATGGTTTTGTGCATAAGTGATGTTGAATGTTTTGATGGGAGCAGCGTTGGTTGACACTTGTTGGTAAACATCACCCCTGAAAAGCTTGGTCAATTCAATCTGCTTGTTGAGTCCCGCAGCATCTTTTCCCAAGACCCTGTAAAGTTGGGCTGTGGCAGGAAAACTATCTGGTAGGCTTCTGGTACCATCATCAAAACCCAGCCAATCAAATTGGTTGCGCTGGTTGCTGATAAAGGGCTTAAATGTTGATTGGGTATTGTATCCAAGACCAAATCCCACCGTAAGTACATCCTTTGTAGGAATATCTTTTGTATTCACCTGTACAAGTCCACCTGAAAATTCACCGGTAAATTCAGGTGTAGCTGTTTTGTTGATGATGATGTTATCAATCAAGGCCGCAGGGAACATGTCAAATGAAAATGCTTTTTTATCCGGCTCACTGCTGGGAAGCAGGGCTGAGTTCAGCATGGCTGAATTGTAACGGTCTGACAAACCGCGGACAATGACAAATTTGTTGTCTTGTACTGAAGCACCACTCACACGCTTCAACACCTCACCGGTATTCTTGTCGGGTGTTCTCCTGATGAAATCGGCAGCCAGTCCACTGGACATGGCTGTATTGCTTCTCTGAAACGTCAAAAGGGCAAGACTGCTTTCCTGGCGTCGGGTAGATTTGATAACGATTGCATCACTGTTTTTGGTCTGTGGTTCCAATACAACTGTAATGGAATTGTCCCCATTGATGCTGACTTCAACATCAGCTATTGATTTTGTATTGAAACCAACACTCGATACGGTAAAACTGAATTTTTTTCCGGCCTCTAGCGTAATACTGAAATTACCCTCCACATCTGCAACAACCACTTTTTTTGTCTCTTCAACCAGAATGGAGGCACCAGCAATTGGCTCATTTTTGGTATTGACAACCTTTCCTATTATTTTTTGACCCTGTGCGAAAACAGATCCAGAGAACAGAATGGCAATAATCAAAGCAACAATTACCCTTGGTTGTGACAGCTTCAGCATACTTTTAATTGATATGCAAAAGAACAATCCCAGCATTAAGGAGTGGTTAGCCCTGCATTAACCAATTGTAATGGGTATGTTACCCCAATGTTAAGGGTGGAAAATCTTGTTAAAAATTCCGATCTTCGCCACTTCAAAACCATCGTATGAAAGGTATCATTTTGGCAGGCGGTTCAGGAACCAGGCTTTATCCCATCACATATGCCATCAGCAAGCAGATCATGCCGGTATACGACAAGCCCATGATCTATTATCCGCTGTCCACCCTTATGTTATCGGGTATAAAGGATATCCTGATCATCTCCACGCCACAAGACCTTCCCCAATTCCGAAAATTGTTCGGTGATGGCAGTCATATTGGGCTTAACATGAGCTATGCAGAACAACCCGTTCCGAATGGTCTTGCGCAGGCTTTTGTGATTGGAGAAGAATTTATCGGCAATGATCCCTGTGCGCTGGTGCTGGGAGATAATATATTTTATGGTACCGGACTGGGAAAAACCCTGGAAAAAAATGCCAACCCAGATGGGGGAATCGTTTACGCCTATCAGGTNAGCGATCCAGAGCGCTACGGCGTGGTTGAATTTGACCAAAACATGAAGGCCATNTCAATAGAGGAAAAGCCTGAACAACCAAAAAGCAGGTTTGCTGTACCCGGACTTTATTTTTACGACAATGCAGTGGTGGAGATTGCAAAAAATATCAAACCATCACCAAGGGGTGAATATGAAATCACAGACATCAACCTGGAGTACCTCAAGAGGGGCAAGCTCAGTGTTTCGGTCCTGGACAGGGGAACCGCCTGGCTGGATACCGGTACCTTTGATTCGCTGATGCAGGCTTCTCAATTTATTCAGGTGATCGAGCAGAGACAAGGAATCAAAGTGGCCTGTATTGAAGAAATTGCCTGGAGAAAAGGATTTATCAATACCGATCAACTGGTTAAACTTGCCCACCCGTTGCTCAAAAGTGGATATGGAAAATACTTGATGGAATTAATCAATTGATCAACATGCATAAAATTCTTGTTACCGGCGGATCAGGATACATAGGGTCCCATACTTTGGTTGACCTCATCGAAAATGGATTTGAAGTCATCTCTGCAGACAACAACTCAAGGTCTACCATTGGGATGCTGGAAGGGGTTGAAAAAATCACAGGCAAGAAGGTCAAAAACTACAAGGTTGATCTTTGTAATTTTGATGAAACACGCGCCATATTTGAAGAAAATGATTCCATTGCCGGGGTTATTCATTTTGCNGCCTACAAGGCTGTTGGAGAGTCTGTAGAAAAACCACTCCTGTATTTTCACAACAACATGGGATCGCTGATCAATATTTTGAGATGCATTGATGAGTTCAAAATTCCCAATTTCGTATTCTCCTCTTCCTGTACTGTATATGGAAATCCTGACCAGATTCCTGTCACTGAACTAACACCCAGAAAAAATGCAGAATCCCCCTACGGACTGACCAAACAGATGGGAGAACAAATGATCGAAGCATTTTCCGCTTCCAATAAAATAACCAACTCTATATTGCTGCGGTATTTCAATCCTGCAGGAGCACATCCTTCCACGTTGATTGGTGAACTTCCCATCGACAGGCCGCAAAACCTTACACCAGTCATCACACAAACTGCCATTGGAAAAATACCATCATTAACGGTTTTCGGAAATGATTATCCCACCAGAGATGGATCCTGCGTTCGTGACTTTATCCATGTCTGTGATCTGGCACATGCCCATACGCTGGCTGTTGACTTTCTGCTGAAAAACAAAAACGCAAACAACTGTGAAGTTTTTAACCTTGGCTCCGGAGATGGAATTACCGTCCTTGAATCCATCAAGGCTTTTGAAGAAAGCACGGGCGTGAAGTTGAATTACGCCATTGGCAACAGAAGACCAGGCGATGTGATTGCGATCTATGCCAACAACGACAAGGCCAAGAATGAACTTGGATGGTCTCCAAAGTATTCCGTAAATGACATCATGACTTCCGCATGGAAATGGGAACAATATATCCAAAATCAACCCACCCATCTTGACCTCAGGGCACACCGCTTGAACTAGCTTCAAAAAATTAACCTTTTGCATCCTGAATAACGCCCGATTTAATGTTATTTTGCAGCAAAGTTTGATTATCATGTTGGATGCCATTCAAGTAACAGGACAGAAGGACACAAGAAGCGGTTTTGGAGATGGAATATTCGAATTGGGGAAATCCAATCCCAATGTTGTAGCCCTTACTGCAGATCTCGCAGGCTCCATGAAGTTGAATGCTTTCATCAAGTCCTTCCCTGAACGATTTATTCAGTGTGGTATTGCAGAAGCCAACATGATTGGCATTGCAGCAGGATTGACCATTGGAGGTAAAATACCCTTTACAACAACTTTTGCCAATTTCTCAACCGGCAGGGTGTATGATCAAATCAGGCAATCAGTGGCCTACTCTGGAAAGAACGTCAAAATCTGTGCATCTCATGCTGGTTTGACACTGGGAGAAGACGGTGCAACCCACCAGATTCTTGAAGACATCGGATTGATGAAAATGTTACCGGGTATGACTGTGATCGTACCCTGCGATTACAACCAGACAAAGGCGGCCACCATCGCCATTGCAGATCATGAAGGGCCTGTTTATCTCCGGTTTGGAAGGCCTGTATGGCCCATCTTCACCAATGCAGACGAACCTTTTGTTGTGGGAAAGGCCCAACAATTTTCAGAAGGCAGTGACGTGAGCATTTTTGCCTGCGGACACCTGGTCTGGAAGGCCATTGAAGCGGGAAGAATTCTGAAGGAAAAAGGAATTCATGCTGAAATCATCAACATCCATACGATCAAGCCACTCGATACAGANGCAGTAATTGCCTCCATCAAGAAAACCGGATGTGCCGTCACTGCAGAGGAGCACAATGTTTTGGGCGGATTGGGAGACAGCATTGCCCAAACAGCTGCAAAATCATTTCCGATTCCTATTGAAATGATTGGCACCCAGGATACGTTTGGAGAAAGTGGAAAGCCTACTGAATTGCTCAAAAAATATGGCCTGGATACCGAGTTCATTGTTGCTGCGGCTGAAAAAGCGATGGCAAGAAAGAAAGCATAACCGATAATGCTACCCGAACTGGACGATAATGAATTGGTCAGGTTGTTCAAGGATGCCCAGCAGCGGGAAAAAGCTTTTACCTCCATTGTAAAAAAATACCAGGAAAAGATCTATTGGCAAATACGAAGAATTGTCATTACACACCAGGATGCGGATGACGTGATGCAGAATGTTTTCATCAAGGCCTGGAATGGACTTGACAATTTCAGGGAGGATGCCAAATTGTATACCTGGATCTACCGGATTGCCGTCAATGAATCCCTGACCTATCTTGAGCAACAAAAAAGAAGGAGCTCAGTTTCGTTTGATGATGTGAGCGAAAGCCTGGAAAATAAATTACAAAGCGAAAAAGGCTTCGATGAGAACAAGGCCATTTGGAAACTACAACTGGCAATTCAACAACTTCCTGAAAAGCAACGAGTTGTGTTTAACCTGCGCTATTTTGATGAGATGCCTTATGAAGAGATGGGTCAGGTGCTTGATACCTCTGTTGGTGCACTAAAGGCCAGTTACCACCATGCTGTCAAAAAAATTGAAGAATATATCCTCAACCATTAAACCCACTTGATTGGCCATTGTCTAACCATTACATGCCCTGCATAAACAACATATCATCAGAACTAGAATCCCTCAGCCAGCACGTTGCAGAACTGCCGAAAAACACCCCTTTCACAGAACCCAAAGATTATTTTGACCAACTTCCTGCCCGCCTGATGGCAGCCATCCACAATCAAACATCCGAACAGGAATTGATTGAACTCCCTGCTTTGCTCAAGGCCTTGCAGCATGAAAATCCCTACACCCTTCCCGAAGGCTATTTCAACGATTTGGAGGTTGAAATTCCAAGAGCTCAAGCTCCTGTTGTTGGAATGAATAGATTGGGATCATGGGCAAAATATGTTGCTGCAGCCTGTTTGATAGGAATCATTGCCGCAGTGTTTTTTGCTTCCAAATCAGAGAATGAGACCACTTTGGCCAGCCTATCCAAAGAAACAGAAACTTTACAAAACAAAGTTTCTCCTGATGCCATTGCCATGTACCTGGAGGAAATGGATGACATTTCTATAGCTGAAACGAGTGAAAATGAACAAGTTGATACATCATCTACCCTTTTGGTTGACATGAACAGTGAAACAATAAAAGAAATTTTGCAAGAAATCCCTGATAAAGACATCTCATTGTACATGGACCAAGATGGTTTGGGAGATGTACACTCACTCAACTAAAAGAAAAAGCCATTAAAGTCATGAAAACATCATTTTCTCTTATCGCCATGCTNATCCTTGGTTTTGCTTCACAAGCACAGCCCATGAAGCCCGATCGTGAGACAAGGGCTGCTGAGATCAAAAAAATCCAGGCCATGGAAATGGCTTTCATCACGAAGGAATTGAATCTTTCGCCTGATGAGGCCCAGAAATTTTGGCCAGTTTTTAACCAGTACAGGAATGAACTAAAAGGTATGGCTGGAGAACGAAAAGTTGGAGATCATCTGGAAAAACAGCAAAAAATGCTGGACATCAGAAAGAAATACAGGGAGGATTTTACCAAGGTGATGAGCCATGAAAGAGCAAACAAGGTTTTTGGGGCAGAGGAAGAGTTCAAATCACTCGTCAGGAGGGAATTTCAGAAGCGACAGGCAGAAAAAAAACAACTTGAACCACGCAAAAAAGGGTTTTGATAATAATTTTTAATAATGTAATTTTAACTCGGTGTTTTTCATAGGTTAGCAACGGCTGGCTCTTTTCAGAGCTGGCCTCTTTTTTTTAAAANANCCCTATTTATTACCTATCAATACTTAATATCATTCNGTGTTAACAATGATTTTTATTATTCAGATGCAGCATAGACTGGCGTTTTAATATCATGGTAAAAAAGAAATTTCCAATGCCCTTCAACAGCAATTTCCCACCATTTTTGCCTTAACTCCATCGCCTTTTTCCCATCATGATCATACTTGGCTACAAACCTTGTTTTCATCTGTTGCAGCTGAGGNGCTTCATCACCGCCAAAAAAAACAACTTCATCATCCTCCCGGATCCAAAAAACCTGGTGAAAGGGAGAATGTCCTCCAGACAACTCATGCTGAATATAACCGCTGATCATACCATGGTCTTCAACAAGCTTAACGCTNTCATTGTCCTCCAGCAAGGATAGCCTGTCGGCATCATATGATGCGTTGCCGGCATGCAACGCAAAATCAAGTTCTTTTTCATTGACAAAATAGGTAGCGTGGGGGAAACTCAAATGAGCAAGACCACTGTAGGGGTCTTCAACAGCTATCCCTCCGGCATGATCGCGGTGCAAGTGGCTCATCAGCACCATGGTAATGTCACCGGGTGAATACCCATGATGAGATAAATTATTGTAGAGCTGAAGCACCCCATGCTCAGAAAATCCCAATCCTGTATCCAGGAGAATCAAATCCTTTTTAGTTTCAACCAAAAAGGGTTGTATTTCCACCAATAAACTTCCTCGGGACCTTTGTTGAAGATCATCTTTGGCCGTATCAAAGGGCAGGAATATTTTGGTATGGTCGATTGTAAATGAACCTTCAGAAAGAGGTATAATCTTCATATGGTTTGTTAACGGATTACCATTTGACGGTCTGCGTCAAGGCGTATAAGGATGAACAAAAGCACTGAGAAAGTAATCAGCGAAGTACCCCCATAACTCATGAAAGGAAGGGTGATTCCGATCACCGGGATGATTCCAATGGTCATTCCTATGTTGATGAACACATGAAAAAAGAATACTGAAGCAACACCATAGGCATAGGTCCGGCTGAAAGCACTTCTTTGCCGTTCTGCCATGGCAACAATCCTGAACAACATGAAAAGATACAACCCCAACAAGACAATGCTTCCTGAAAATCCAAATCCCTCACCAATGGTGCAAAAAATGAAATCGGTCCTTTGCTCAGGAACAAAATCGTATCGTGTTTGGGTACCTTTCATCAAACCCTTTCCCCAAAAACCACCCGAGCCTATGGCAATCTTGCTCTGCTTCACATTATAATTACCAGCCTTTTTCTTGTCCTCCATTTTTTTGATATCCTCTTCAGTCATGGATTCGGTATCCACCTGAAAATCCTTGCCCACTGTGGCATATATCCGCTGAACCTGATAAGGTTTCAAGACATTGTTGAAAAAATAGGGTACTGCAAAGCGTTGAATACCCACTGCAACAACCCAAATGACAATAACCAATACCAAAACAGATCGATCCCTTTTGATCTGTCTTTTTGCTACATAAATAAACACAATGGCAGCAAGAGAAAGGAGGATGGCCAATAGATTCTGATCAATCAACAGCGTCATGACAACAAGTACTGCCACAGAGAAACCAATCACCAGAATGGCAGAAGGTAGTCCCTCACGGTACATGACAAGAAAAAAAGAAAAATATACCAAGGCCAATCCGGTCTCACTTTGCAGAATGGTCAGGATTGCCGGAACCAATACCAGTGATGCTGCAATCAATTGCGAACGCAGCTTCTTAAAATTAAGGTCCAGGGATGACAAGTATTTTGCCAAGGCAAGGTTCACAAATACTTTGCAGAGTTCTGCAGGTTGCAACTGAAATCCTGAAAACCGGATGATTGATTGTGTTCCTTTAACATCTGTGTGAAAAGGGAAAACCAGGATCAGCAAAATCAAACCAAATACATAAAAAATATTGGATGTGGCAGTGAAAAATTTGCTGTCAATCAGTAAAATAAAAACAGCCAAGACAGAAGAGATAAAAAAATAGAGCAGCTGTCGGCTATAGTCTGTCTTGAAAGAAAAAAAACCGCTGATGATATTTTCATCCCTGTAGGTGGTGGCAAAAATACTGGCAATACCCGTAACAACCAGTACCAGATAGATTCCCACAAGAACCCAGTCTATGCCTTTTGATATTTCAAATGAACTGTTCTTCATTGTCTGGTTTAAGGGCTGAAAGATGGTAATAAACAACCACTGTTTTTTTGGAGGGGTTGTCAGGCATAGAATGCTTTGCGGTTGTCCTCAACAATAACTTGCGCATTTTTTGTTTGCGAAGGGAATCCAGCCGATTGCGTTTTGTCTTTACAATGGGGAGGATGATTTCTGTACCTTCAATCCTTTCCACTTCCTTCCACCTTGCAGCGGAAAGGGTATCACGAAGGTATTTTTCCATGACAAGGGCTGCCATGGGTCCTGCCCATGTTGCGCCAAATCCAGCATTCTCAACAATCACTGCAACGGCAATGGTGGGGTTTTCCCTGGGGGCAAAACATACAAACCAGGAATGATCTTTCAACTTCTCCCGTTTGCCATAAATCATGCCATAGTTTTCTGCAGTACCTGTTTTTGCAGCAACGGCAATGCCTTCAATTCTGGCAACACCTCCAGTACCTTGTTCAACAACATCCTGCATGCCCAATTGCACAGTTTCATACGTTTCATTGGATATATTGGTAACCTGATGCTTTTTCTTGTAGCGGTTCAAAACCGTGTCGGTTTCAAGCTGCCCATCAATGGATTGAACAAAATGGGGGGTGTAATAAAATCCCTTGTTGGCAATGATGCACATCATGTTGGCCATTTGCAATGGTGTGGCCTGCATCTCACCTTGGCCAATGCCAAGAAANACATTGGTGCAGGAACTCCAGGACCGGTTGTATAATCTGTTGTAGAAACTGGTATCAACAATCAGACCCTTGTCTTCACTGGGCAGGTCTACACCCAACCTCACGCCCAAGCCAAATGAATTCATGTATTGCTTCCACTTTAGGTATCCGTTTACCGTTCCGCCCAGTCGGGGGTTATCCACGGCCAGTCTGTACAAGTGGGAGAAATAACTGTTGCACGAATTGGCCAGTGCGACCCTCAAATTACCTGCATGTCCTGGAGTATTGTGCGTGCAACCGATCGGTCTTCTGCAGCCATGGTATGCACCACTGCAACCAAGACCAAACTCCGGCGTTATGACGCCTTCATCCAATGCAATCAAGGCGCCTGTGGGCTTGATGGTTGAGCCGGGAGGGTATTGACCTTTTATGGCCCTGTTGAAGAGCGGCCTTGCCGTATCCCTGAGCATCCAGGAAAAATTATTTCTACGCTGGTTTCCTGTCAAGAGATTGGGATCATAGGTTGGGCCACTTGCCATGGCAATGATGCCGCCAGACCTTGGATCNATGGCTACGATTGCCCCCAGCTTGTTTTTCAGCATGCGCTCAGCCATTACCTGCACCTCAATATCGATCGATGTCCTCAAATTTCTGCCGGCTATAGCAACAGAGTCGTACAATCCATTTTCATAGGAACCAACAATCCTGTTCTTGTTGTCCTTGATCTGATACCTAACCCCNCTTTGCCCCATCAAAATCGGTTCATAGAAGCGCTCAAGGCCACTGAGACCCATGTAGTCTCCCATTTGGTAATAGTAATTCGTTTTCTTTAGAATACTGGAGTCAACTTCGCCCACATATCCAAGAATATGTGCTGCGGCTTTGAAGGGNTAAGACCTAATGGGTCTTTCCTGTAAAAAGAATCCAGGTTCAAAGCGAAAGATGTTCTCTTGTAACTGAACAAATGCNTCTACAGAAAGAGANGATTCAAAAATGGATGGTCGATACCGTCCATTTTTGATGATGGCCCCAATGACGCGTTCCCGAAACGTTTCAATATCAATTTTGAGGATGTTGCAGATGCCCAGGGTGTCAAGGCCCTTCAATTGGGTTGGCATCACCATGAGGTCATAGGTCTGTGTGTTTTCAAGAATTGATCTCCCTTTTCTGTCAAAAATGATTCCACGATCAGGGTAAACTATTTTTTTACTCACCGCATTGTCAAGTGCCAGCAAATCATATTTTGTTGAGGCCAGCTGGAGAAACAACAAACGGATGCCAAGGATGACGAAAGCAACCAGGAAAATTAGCTTGATAACATTTTGTCTTGACTGGTTGAATGCGGGCATAATTTAATTGGAATTAACAGCAAAATTAGCGGTTTGTCCGTTTAGCGGAGTTTTGATTTTCTGTTGAGGAAAAGATCAGTAATCATGATAAGCAGAATACTTACAAGAGAAGTCGCGATCAGCTTTCCGGTAAAATAAAAAAAACTACCAAACTGCATCCATTCAAGAAGGATTAGATAGAAATGATGCAAGAGGGTAAGGAAGATCAGATAGGTTGCATAAGGCATTGAGCCCATGGTCTTCTTTGAAGGCTCCTCATTTCCCCAATCGGTAGCTTCTTTAGGAAGCAATAGATTGATAAGAAATGGCCTGACATAAGCAATCAAAACGCAGGCGGCAGCATGCAGGCCAGGCGTCTTAAAAAACATATCTGTCAACATTCCAGTTGCAAAACCAATGAACAGCAACGGCGTTCTTCCGATTTTGAATGGCAGCCAGAGAATGAATACAAAATAAAAATAGGGCACAATAAACTGGTGCAATGGAGGGATCTTGTTCAACACAAAAATTTGGATGAACAAGATCAACACGAACCTGATGATATTTTTGAAGAATAAACTCATTCTTTGATGACTGTGCTTTTCAATCGATCCATTTCTTCCTGCAGCAGGTTTTTAACAATGTATGCATGTTGAACACTATAAAAGTCAACTGCTGTCCGGATTTTCAGCTTATAGGTATTGGTTTCCTGGTCCTGATCAATCTTCTCAACATAACCAATGGGAAGTCCTGGAGGAAATTTATCTGAGTAAGGACTACTGATAACCGTATCCCCTTTTTTTACTACAATTGTTTTGGGAATCTTGGAAAGCACCAGATAGCGGGGATCTTTTCCATCCCAGCTAACCTCCCCCAACCCACTGCCTTTCTTCAGGACTGCTATTACCTTTGCCTGGCGGTGAAGCAGGCTCATGACAATAGACATGTTCTCGCTTACACTGATAACGGTTCCTATCACCCCGTCTGTTCCAACCACAGCCATGTTGGGTACTATTCCTTGTGCAGAGCCTCTGTGCAAAACGATGTTGTTCTGCTGAAGGAATACAGAATTAGAAATAATTTTGGCATCAAAATATTGGTACTGGCGATATGATTTCAGTGAGTCTACTGCAATCGTATCTGAAACGAGTTGGAAAGAAGAATCAGGAACAACAGAGCCTGAGGGCAGGTAGGAAAGCAAGGCAGCATTCTGCTCGCGCAGTGCCTTGTTTTGTTCACTCAGCGTGAAGAATGACTCCACTTTGTTCACCCGTTCATTCAGGTTGCCAGCCATTTCATTGGAGAACATTCCATAAGCAGTTTGATGGAACCTGTTGTAACTGAACAGCATTGAAAGGGCCAATCCTTGGAGAACAAGGAAGAAAATAAAGACAGAATAGCGCTTGAGAAATAAAAAGACGTTACGCATGGAGAACTTGCTCCTAAGGGTTTTTTATTCCAATCCTTAACGCATGATGAAAGGAAAGTTATGGTAATTTTTCAAAGCCAGCCCGGTTCCCCGCACAACACTTTTCAGTGGATCTTCGGCTATATGAACAGGGAGCTTGATCTTTTGGGCAAGTCGCTTGTCCAGGCCTCTTAACAATGCTCCTCCACCTGTCAGGTACAAGCCGCGCTTGTAAATATCAGAAGCCAGCTCAGGGGGTGTTGTTTCAAGGGCCTTGAGGATGGCCTCCTCAATCTTGAAAATTGATTTGTCTAGGGCCTCTGCAATTTCCTGGTAACTCACCATGATCTGCTTGGGAATGCCGGTAACAAGATCCCTTCCGTTCACCGGTATGTCATCTGGTGGTGACTCAAGGTCTTTCATGGCAGCACCAATATGTATCTTAATTTGCTCTGCGGTCCTTTCACCTATCAACAAACTATGGTAACGCCTCAGGGCTTCCATGATGTCTGCCGTGAACTCATCTCCGGCAATCCTGATCGATTGGTCGCAAACAATGCCGGCCAATGCGATAACCGTGATACCGGTGGTACCTCCACCAATGTCAATGATCATGTTGCCGATGGGTTCTGTTACATCAATTCCTATACCCAGTGCCGCTGCCATGGGTTCATGGATAAGGTATACTTCTTTTGCCCCAGCCTGCTCAGCACTATCGCGAACAGCCCTCTTCTCCACTTCCGTGATACTGGATGGGATGCAGATCATCATTTTCCAGCTTGGTGGGAAAAGCGGTTTCTTGGGATAAATCAACTTGATCATCTCGCGGATCATCAATTCTGCAGCATTGAAATCTGCTATCACACCATCCCTCAGTGGCCTTACAGTCCGAATGCTTTCATGGGTCTTTTCATGCATCAACAATGCTTTTTTACCCACTGCAAGCAAATGCTTGGGATTGTTCCTGTCCAGCGCAACAATCGAGGGCTCATTCACCACAATTTCGTCATTGTGAATGATGAGTGTATTTGCTGTGCCAAGGTCAATGGCAATATCCTGTGTAAACCATGTAAAAAGTCCCATTTAGCTGTATTTTAAGCGCTTTACAAAGTTCAAATAAATAACCCAATAAACAATCATGAATTTTACTGAAAATATATTTCAATGTGATTCATGGATTGTGAAAAATCAGTTTCGAAATTCAAAGCCAATGTCCTTCCGAAAATCCATCCTTTCATAGCCAATGGATTTGATGGCATCAAGCGACTTTTCAACCGCTTCATTGATGTCTTTGCCATAAGAAGTAATGGCGGCTACCCTTCCGCCATTGGTCCGCAAATCGCCCTCAGTACCGGTTATTCCTGCATAAAAGACGATTGTATCTGCTGAAACCGGCGTATCAAGACCATTTATTTGTTTGCCTTTTTCGAAATCTCCGGGATAGCCCCCACTCACCAAAACCACGGTGGAAGCGGCCCTGGAATCAATTTCCACTTCAATTTCATTCAATTTTTCTTCATCCATGGCGACAAAAAGTTCGACGATATCCGTCTTCAACCTGGGCATGACTACTTCGGTTTCAGGGTCACCCATCCGGCAATTGTATTCAATCACATAAGGCTCTCCACCAACATTGATCAGGCCAAAAAATACAAATCCATGGTAAACCAACCCCTCTTTCTCAAGGCCCGCTATTGTAGGCTTGACAACCCTTTCAATGACCTTGTCCATAAAAACGCCTTGGGCAAACGGAACTGGACTGACTGCCCCCATCCCACCTGTATTGGGCCCTGTATCCCCTTCCCCAATCCTCTTGTAGTCTTTTGCTTCCGGCAACAAGACATACTGGCTGCCATTGGTCAAGGCAAAAACACTCATTTCTACACCCGCAAGAAATTGCTCAATCACCACCCGTTCACTGGCAGCACCAAAGCGAGCAGAGACAATCATTTCCTCAAAATTGGACAAGGCCTCTTCATGTGTCTGGGCGATAACAACCCCTTTGCCGGCAGCCAATCCATCCGCTTTCAATACAATGGGCAATGAATGGGCCTTCAAATAAGCTATACCTTCATCATAATTTTCTTTTGTAAATTCTCTGTAAGCCGCCGTGGGTATGCCTTGGCGATCCATGAATGCTTTGGCAAATGCCTTGCTTCCTTCAAGTTTGGCAGCTTCTGCTGAAGGCCCGACAACAATCAGGCCCGGCAAGGCAGGATCTGCCTTGAGGTAATCATAAATTCCATTCACCAGCGGGTCTTCGGGACCAACGACCACCATCCCTATATTTTGCTGCTTACAGAACCTGGCAATGGCTTCAAAATCTCCTGTGGCCATCGCTACATTTTCACCAAAGCTGGCCGTTCCAGGGTTTCCAGGGGCAATAAAGAGTTGTTTGCAGCGAACACTTTGTTTGATCTTCCACGCAAGGGCATGTTCCCTTCCACCAGAACCAAGGAGCAATATATTCATAGTTGATTTTTATTGTATACCGAAAAGCGTGGCGAAGATACAAATTGCTTATTTTAGGCAAATCAACAAATAAAGACAGATGTCAACCAACCAAAACACGTCGCATCCCAAAGGATTGTATATTCTCTTCTCTACTGAAATGTGGGAGCGATTCAACTATTATGGCATGAGGGCTATACTGGTGCTATTCATGACCAAGGCCCTCATGTTTGACAAAACCATCGCCTCCCAACTCTATGGCAGTTATACCAGCCTTGTTTACCTGACACCGCTGATTGGAGGCTTTGTGGCAGACCGCTATTGGGGAAACAAAAGATCCATCATTGCGGGGGGGCTTACCATGGCATTGGGCGAGTTCATCCTGTTTTTCTGTGCATCCGTGTATGACACCAATACATCCTTGTCTACCTTCCTGTTTTTCAGTGGGCTGGGGTTCATGATTGCCGGCAATGGTTTTTTCAAGCCCAACATCTCTTCGCTGGTTGGCCAACTCTATACTCCGGGTGACCGCAGGATTGATCCGGCCTATACCATTTTCTACATGGGCATCAATGTTGGCGGTGCTTTGGGACCCTTTCTTTGTGGCGCATTTGGAGACACAGGCAACCCGGCTGATTTCAAATGGGCATTTTTGATTGCCGGTATCGGCATGTTGCTGAGTGTGGTCGTTCAAAAGACTTTCCAAGACAAATACCTGATCAATCCGGAGGGCCATCAAATTGGCAATGCCCCCGAAGGCGCACAAAGCAAATTCCTCAACCCTATTGTCATCACCATAGGGTTGGGACTTTTCTCCTCCCTGATGATTGCCTTGCTCTACATCGATGCCAGGATTTTCAGCTTCCTCTTCTACCTCTTGATTGGAGCGCTTTTGCTGATCCTGTTTGTGATTTTCAGCGACAAGCGCCTCAGCATTGTCGACAAGAAAAAAGTGGGTGTCATTTTCATTGTTTCCTTCTTTGTGGTTTTCTTCTGGAGCGCCTTCGAACAGGCTGGCGCCTCACTCACTTTTTTTGCCGATGAACAGACAGACCGAAGCCTTGGCTGGTCCATCCCCGTTTGGACCATCTATGCAGCTTCAGCCGCATTGTTGTTCTTTATTTTCAGGCTCTACCATCGCGCAAAAAGCAACCTCTCCGAAAATGATGTGTTGCTCNGAAACGTTGTTTATTTCCTGCTTTTGCTGATGACGGCAGGAATCCTTTACCTGGACTATTCTTTCCTGTCTACCATCAATTCATCGATTCTTTTTGAAGAAGTACCTGCCAGCTTTTTTCAGTCCCTTAACTCAACCTATGTTGTGCTTTTTGCACCTGTATTTGCCTGGCTCTGGCTCAAACTGGGAAAGCATGAACCTTCTTCCCCCACCAAAATGGCCATCGGACTTTTACTGCTTGCACTGGGCTATTTGTGGATCAGTGTTGGAGTCAACAATATTCAACCAGGCATGAAAGTAACCATGATATGGCTGGCGGGTCTTTACATGCTCCATACCTGGGGAGAGCTTTGTCTTTCACCGATTGGACTCTCTTTGGTCAACAAGCTGGCTCCCCTGAAATTGGCCTCTTTGCTGATGGCGGTTTGGTTTCTGGCCAACGCCTTTGCCAACAAACTGGCAGGTCAGTTGAGCGCACTCTATCCTGAAAACAAGACCACCTCATTTCTGGGCTATGAAATGCAGACCATGTACGATTTCTTCATGCTCTTTGTGGTACTTTCCGGACTTGCTTCCCTGATTCTTTTTATGCTGACCAAATGGTTGCAGAAAATGATGAACTCCTAAACGAACGCTCAACCATAAACTTCTGCCATGTCTGAAAAAAAATTCATGCCTTTCATCGCTCCTGAAACCGTGATGAAAGAGTTTACATTCAAGGCTGTCATTACTGGGGCCTGCTTTGGAGTGATTTTTGGAGCAGCAACTGTCTACCTTGCATTGAAGGCAGGGCTTACTGTATCGGCTTCCATTCCCATTGCAGTGATGTCGATTGCATTGAGCAAATTGTTTCTCAAAACAACGATTCTTGAGAACAATATTATCCAGACAACTGGTTCTGCTGGAGAGAGCATCGCAGCAGGCGTTGTGTTCACACTCCCGGGATTTCTTTTTCTGAGCGAGACAGGCAGTGCCAATTATTTCAACTACATCACCATCCTTGTACTCGCCATTTTTGGTGGGATGCTGGGAACACTGATGATGATTCCTTTGCGAAGTGCTTTGATTGTGAAAGAACATGAAACCCTTCCCTATCCTGAAGGGACGGCTTGCGCTTCTGTACTGAAAGCCGGTGAAAAAGGAGGTAATTTTGCCAAGACAGCATTTGCCGGTCTGGGCATTGCAACTGCCTATGCTTTTCTGCAAAAAATATTGCATGTTGTGGCGGAAACCCCTTCCTACATTACATCACAGGCCAACAAGTATTTGCCCTCTGCAAAAATCAGTGGAGAGATNACGCCGGAATATTTGGGTGTTGGGTACATCATCGGCCCAAAAATTGCAGGAGTGTTGGTTGCAGGAAGTGTACTCACCTGGTTTGTCTTCAATCCCTTGCTGGCAACAGTTGTACCGGGTGACGTGATTGCCAATCAACTCATCAAATTGGGCTATCTGCAGGATATCCAAACCGCAGGAGGCCCTGGTGGATGGAACCCTTTAACCCATCAATTCAATGATTATGCAGTGGCCATCTACAGGGCATTTGTAAGGCAGATTGGCGCTGGTGCTGTGGCGGCTGGAGGCTTCATCACCCTCATCAAAACAATCCCCACCATCATTTCCTCTTTCAAGGGAAGCCTGGGATCTGTTCGTTCTGGCAACGATGCCTTGCAAAAGGTTGCCCGTACTGAAAAAGACCTGTCCGTGAAAATTGTTTTGTGGGGAAGTCTTGGTTTGATTTTACTCATGACCATCATGCCACAGGTACCTGGGAATGGNCTGCTCAGCAAATTGCTGATTGGCATCCTGGTGGTATTGTTTGGTGCTTTCTTTGTGACCGTTTCCTCCCGGATTGTAGGATTGATTGGATCTTCCAACAACCCCATCTCAGGCATGACCATTGCTACCATCATGGGAACCTGTCTGGTTTTTATCGCAGTAGGATGGACAGGAAAACTTTATGAACCCATGGCCCTGGTGGTAGGTGGAATGATTTGTATCGCCGCTGCAAACGCTGGCGCAACATCACAAGATCTCAAGACAGGATACATCCTGGGTGCCACACCAAGGGCACAGCAGATTGCGCTTTTTATCGGTGCAATTGTTTCTTCAATTGCCATCGGCTTCACCATCAAAATACTGGATACGCCTACACAGGATATGCTGGCTTCAGGCATCCATCACGCAATTGGAACTGATCAATATGCCGCGCCTCAGGCAACCCTAATGGCAACATTGATCAAGGGAATACTTTCTTTTAACCTGGATTGGCAGTTTGTGCTTGTTGGCGTTGCCATTGCCATTGTCATGGAACTCTGTGGCATCAAGGCTTTGAGCTTTGCCATTGGCATCTATCTTCCCCTCTCAACTACCTTGCCCATTTTCATTGGTGGTGCCATCAGGGGCATTGTTGATGGAAAGAAAAAGAAAGAAAAGGCCAGTGAAGAAGAGGAAGACCTCAGAAAAGGAAATCTATTTGCCACAGGACTTGTTGCTGGCGGAGCCATCGCAGGGGTGATTGTGGCCTTTCTCTCCGCCAATGAAACAGTGGCAAAAGCCCTGGGTAAATTAAATTTCGAGGAAACCATCACACATGCCTTTGGAGAACAAGGATATTACCTGTTGGGCACGCTTATCTTCTTTGCCATGGCCTTGATTCTTTACAGGATTGCAGTAAAACCAGAAGATCCAGCAAACTCCCATTAACCAAGCCATCATGCACATCAGGTCATTGAAATTTGCGGCTCCCCTCAGCATGTATGTTCTTTCCTTCTATGCATTCATGCACACAGGATGGACCATTGCGCTTCCTTTGCTTTACGCCTTCATGTTCATCCCCTTGTTTGAACTGGTATTTCCTGCTGCATCCGGAAACCTCAGTGAGGCAGAAGAGCAGGTGGCAAAAAATGACAGGCTCTATGACCTTTGGCTCTATATCATGGTGCCACTCCAATTTGTTGCATTGTATTATTTCTTGATTTCAGTAAAGGATCCAACACTGTCTGGACTTGAACTGGCAGGACGGATATTTGCCATGGGCCTGCTTTGCGGAACATTTGGAATCAATGTTGGTCATGAATTGGGGCACAGGAAAAATCTTTACGAAAGAAACATGGCCAAGATGCTGCTGCTCACTTCTCTTTACATGCATTTTTATATCGAACACAACAAGGGCCATCATAAAAATGTATCTACCCATGAAGACCCCAGCAGTGCAAGAAAAGGTGAACCTGTTTATTTTTTTTATTGTCGTTCCATATTGATGGGCTTCCTTTCTGCCTGGAAAATTGCTGCAGGTGAACAAAGAAAAAATGGAAAATCTGTATGGCATTTCAGCAACCAGATGATTCAATTCCAGTGCCTCCAGCTCTTGCTTGTAATGGGTGTTTTCATTTATTTTGGAAGCCTTGCCTTGCTTTGTTTTGTAGCAGCAGCCACACTGGGTATCCTACTCCTGGAAACAGTCAATTACATTGAGCACTATGGATTGGAAAGAAAGAAGACGGAAAGCGGATATGAAAGGGCCATGCCAGAACACAGCTGGAACAGCAGCCATATCCTCGGGCGCCTGATGCTTTTTGAATTGTCCAGACACAGTGATCACCATTATCTCGCAAGCAGGAAATACCAGGTACTCAGGCACCACGACA
>JGI25921J50272_10000048_pt1 | contig 34389 bp, 51 predicted proteins | sample LauGreSu1BDMLBSD_2_FD_50272 | JGI IMG/M metagenome (IMG submission 50272) | reverse complement strand
TGACCTCCAATCATATTATTGCGGAATTCAATACAATGGGAATCTTAAAACCGAAAGGTATGGTTGTGTACAGGTGGTGCTGTTACAATCCTTGATTTGAACCTACCAAGGTTCTTATCTCGAAGGGGTCCAAAAGTGTGGAGGTAGGGATATCTCAGAGGGTAGTTTAGTATCGTGTCGTTCAAAAGATGGCATGGCTGGTTGACGGACCGCTACCTTCCAAATCGGTAACTAAAAATTGTTAATTTTGGTTTAACAACTTAAAATAAAACAAGGAAAAGTGTCCGTCAGTCGTTAGAGACAGGTGACTACATAGTCGTGAGGGGTTCACGGCCACAAAGGGTCCCAAACCCAATGTGAATTGTAAGAAAGTTCTCTAGTCTCGCAAGGATTAATCGGGGTGGCAACTTCGAAGAGTAATGAGTAAGATGAGAGTATCTAATGACTCAAGGATTGGTTAATCTAATTGACCGTCACTGATTGGTACAGTTCAAAAGACTGTGGATATGGGAGGAAACAATAATCTTTCTAAAGTCAATCACTAAAACATGTAATCTCAGTGTTTTTATTTTTTTCAGTTTAGTAAAACTGAATGGTGGAAGAGACCTCACAAACACATTGTCCGTGCGGCCCCAAATTAAGTCAGAAATATTCTGACTTTTTTTTTGCATATTAAAGAATATTTTTTATATTAGCAGTATGAGAATCGTATGTATATCCGATACACATAGTCTTCATACTAAAATGGAGAAATATGGACTATTACCTGAAGGTGATGTATTAATACACGCAGGTGATTGTACAAACATGGGAACTCAAAGAGATGTTGAAGAATTTGTTCATTGGTATATGAACTTAAAAGGATTTGATACTAAAATTTTTATTGCTGGTAATCATGATTGGGCATTTGAAAATCATAGATATCCCCATCACCAAGGAGATTACGATTGGTTTCATAATTTAATGAATGAAGAAAATTTATCACAATCTGATGTGGTTTATCTTGAGGATAGTGGATTTACAATCGAGTCTCCTGAATTTAAAAGACCTATAAAATTTTGGGGCAGTCCTTGGCAACCCGAGTTTTATAATTGGGCATTTAATCTACCAAGATTTGGTGATGATTTAAAAAGATATTGGGATATGATTCCAAACGACACCGATGTGTTGATTACACACGGTCCACCAAATGAGGTTAGAGATTTTGTTAGTAATTGGAGACAAGGAAATGTGAATGTTGGATGTGAATTATTAAGAGTTCGTGTTGAAGAAATAAAACCTTTATTACATGTATTTGGACACATTCATAGTGGATATGGTGAAGCGTACATAAAAGATACTCTTTATGTAAATGCCGCAATTTGTACTGAACAATACACACCATCAAATAAACCTATTGTCATAGATTTAAAAGAATATGACGGAAATATTGAAGTAATATATGTCGAAGAATAATCAACCAATTAGTGTCATAATACCAACACGTCAAATAGATGACAATTATTTAAAACATGTAAGTAAGATGTTTTCACATCCGAAAACAGAAATAATTGTTTATGAAAATAATGGTGAAGAATCTTTACCCAAGTTATATAATCGTGGATTAGAAGAATCATCAAATGATATTGTTGTTTTTATGCATGATGATCTTATTTTAGAAACAACTAACATCACACCTAAAATTATTAAGTTATTTGAAAAAAATCCCGAATACGGAGTTTTAGGTTTAGCTGGTACAAATAACTTATTAAGTGGTATGTGGTGGCAAGATAGAGAATCTATGTTTGGTGTTGTTGGACATGAACATGAAGGTAAAAGACATGTGAATCATTACTCAAAAGAAAGTTTTAGTGAAATACCAAAACAAGTGGTCGTTGTTGATGGATTATTTATGATGATTCATAAAAAAAGGATTAAACATAAATTTAACGAACAGTTTGAAGGTTTTCACTTTTATGATTTACCAATATGCCTCGAGAATCATTTAGACAATATTAAAATTGGTGTAACAACAAGAATTAGAGTCACACATAAGTCGATTGGTATGGTTAACAAAAAATGGGAAAAGAATAAACTTTTGTTTGAGGCGTTGTATGAAAAAAATTTCCCACTTAAAATTAATTAAATAAAACATGATTTATTATAGTCAACCTGATGGAATTAGTTGTGGACCAACCTGTATTAAAATGGTTGGGGACTTTTTTAGAGAAGATATACCTTCGATTAAGGATATATGTTCAATGTGTGAAACCGATTCTATCATAGGTACCCCTCCCGAAAGAATGAAGAAAGGAATGGACGAATTAGGTTTAAAATATGTTGAACATATTAGTGAAACTAATCCATACAAATCTCTTAGAGACTCAATTGATAGGGGTAGTGTTAATTTGGTTAGAACGATAACACACGGTGTTCCTCATTGGATTTTAATACATTCTTATGATGGTGATTTATTTCACGTGAATGATCCATGGTTAGGTCAATTCACATACAATGAAATAGATTTAAAAAATATATGGGAAATTAGGGAATATTTCTTTTTTGAAGTAACTTTGGATAATCAAACAAAGAAATAGTATTTATACTATGAATAAAACGGGGGTGTTTGGTATTGATTGGCGTTGATATGGTAAATGGGCACGTAGTCAGAATTCATCTATGACTTAAATCCACGGTGAAACAATTTAAGCGGCAACGTTTATAACAACATGGAAGCTGTAGGTTTACTTGCAACTTCTAAAGTAGCAGCCTAACTAAGTTAGGTTCTACCTCGGGTCGACGTACATATAACCTAGGAACAGAAGTACTTAAAGTGTAACACCACTTAGAGTGTTGGAGCAAACTTGACGGCTCTTGAAAATCCGGTTAGGAACAGTTTTGTAAATTTCCTGATATTAATTTACTATTTGTTGATTATGAATAATCAAATAAACGTGTAGTCCATTTATGGTATGACGAGCAAGACACGGGTTCGACTCCCGTCACCTCCACCAAAAACTAAACCCATCTTCGGATGGGTTTTTTTATTGGGGTATATAACGAACAAAGAGGTCTTTAGGACCCCTTTGCCGAGATTGAATACCTCCTTTTCGTTTTATCATATTATCATCGATTGGTGACCAAACCAATAGACTCTAATATAAATATCTGTTAAGTGTATAAACGAGCCAAAGTTTTTAACATTGCTAAGTTCATAAATGTACCCATACCACCACCAGACTTTTCCTCAGACGATTCAATTGAGGATAATTCTTGAGATGAGACCCCACTATAGTTTACAATAGAACTAAATTCAGGATTATTAGCCAATTGATTTCTAAAGTTTTCATCCTGCATAAATTTTTGTTCAAAAGATTCAAAACTTGGTAAACCAAAAAAACTAAGTATACTACTAGCAACGATTAAAGATTTAACCATTTTTCTTCTATCACTTCGACCTCCTCTTATAATGTTATACCAATAACTCAACCAATTACTTGGAGATTTTCCTGTTTTTGCAATGTATTGTGCTAACCTCTCTTCTCTGAAAAAACTTTTTACACCCATAGCAACAGGTCCTCCTCCTGTAATGGTCCTGAAAAAACCTGGTATTGGTTGACTTGCAATTTCTTGTCCAACTCTTTGTCCCAATCTTACCGGTTTTAATTTACCAACTACAGACTTCAAACCGTTCATTGATTGTGTTAATCCCTGACCAAATCCTGTTCCCGTTTTATTTAATCTTTTTATTGTCTCTTGGATTAATCGGTTGTCAAAATGTTCAGACATTTTAAGAAAATTAGCTTTCGCTTTAGGATTTTCCATTAAGAACTTGGCCATGTCATCGGCACTTTTTAATGCTGTTTTCCCAACTGCACCATAACCTTTTAATAATGTAATAAATGGTTTGGCGATAAAATCCCCTACTGTTGGAATCAAAGCAATTAACATCAATCCAGCATAGAGATATTCTTTTCTATAAAGATATAAACATATTAACGCTATATCTGCAACTTCACCTATTACGGGAATAAATCCCGCAACCATTAACGCATTTTCCCAACCATCCTCATTTAAGAGTTTTTTTTGTTCTAATATTTGTTTTTTAGTTATTTCCATTTTTTAATGTATAAATTCACAGAATTTATTTGCAACTTTTTCTGATACATCGGATTCTTTAACCACCTCACCAAATAAGTTACCTAAATACGTACTACCCATCCCTTTAAAGGTTAATCCATAATCATTACTATTTCCACCAACTTCACCTGATGCAACATATCTAACTAACATGGTAATTAATCTATCGGATAATGCAGGAAACGCTGCGTCGCATTCCTCTTTATTTTTAAATATTTTTAATAAATCCATAGGATTCCAATCAGCAAAAAGTTGAGCCGCAAATGTTGAAAAACCCGCACCCGCACCAAAAATTTCTTTCAATACAAATCTAATTATATATTCTTTTGCTGATGTTGCAAGTGCATCACTTAGTGCCGATTTAACATCTGCAGTTTTTAATTGATCAGGCACTAAATTTTTTATATTGTCTGGTATTTCAATCTCATCAATATCATAACCCTCATCAACTAATTTACGTGTAATTGAGACGTATCTCTCGATTAAATAATTACCATCTCTGATATCGTTTAATTCAATAAATGCTTCATTTAAACGTCTTTCACGTTCTTCTAAAAGTACATTTGAAACTATATTTTTAATCTGACTCATATTTTATGCTTTTACCCAAACGTATTTAACATCATAATCTTCTTTATCCTTTTCTTTCATAAATTTCCAACCCAAAGCTGATACATAATTGTTTAATTCATCTAAATCATTTTGAGATAAATAATCTCCCTTATATTTTAATCTACCACCTCTTTCGAAAAGTGTACCATTAGTCATGTTATCGTTATAAATTTTCATACCAGCAGCATACCTCGAAGTTAGATTAGGTAATTTCATATCTACTTTAGGTGTTACCATATCAGACATTTTTAATCTATCTGTTTTTATTGGTTCTAATGTTTCTCTTTTTCTTCCTTCTCCACCCTTACCACAAGCAGTATCGATGACAGTTTGAGTAATACCATTACTTGTATCAATACCTTTATCTTCTAACGCCTTTTTAGTAATTGGACCAAAATTTCCTGTTTGATATTTTTCAGGTAAACCTAAACAAATTTGTAATTCCTTAATTTGGTTTGAACGACACCCGAATTCGTGAGGTAATGTTTTACCATTACAATCACGATATCTTGATTGTGTTGGTGGTGTGATGGTTCCTCCACCTCCACCTCCACCACTTGGTGTGTCCCACGTAATTTCAATATTACCTAATCCAACTTTATTTACTGGTGACGAATTTGTAGTTGCCCCATCAAAAGTTGGATGACCTTTTTTACCATCCCAACCGAAGGTTACCCCAATTCCCTTTAAATGATTTTGTAGTTGTAACCATTGAGCTTGGTCATGATAAGGTGAAATGGTTCCACCAATATTTGTTGCAAGGTCAACACCATACTTTTGTTTATATTGACTAAGGAAATTTTCAAAACTTGCCTTTGTTGATGAATTTTTTATTATGGTATCGACAATTACTTGTTCATCTGAATCAACTAAAGCTCCTTTTCTAACTTCTCTACCAAGTGTTTCAACATCTGATTGTTCCGCAATGGTCACTTGACTTTGTTTACATTTATATGAACCCATCTTTCTACCTGCAACATCAAATACCCTACCATTGGTGTAAAACTTAATTCCATCCGGATAATCAGATGAACTTACTAAAACACTAATCTGACCACCTGTACTTGTAACCATTTTACCTTCACCACTCTTGATTAATTCTTGAATACATGGTAAAAATTCATTCGATTGTCCATTATCATCAATTGGTTTTCCACTTTCATCTGTTAGGAGTGTACCATCACCATATATTAGATATAATACTGCGGCGGTTAAACCGGCTGCAATTAACGCTGACTTAACAGGGTTGTTAACGATTACTCGTTTAACCTGTCCGGGAAATGCTTTTAATTGTTCTTTTGATATTTTTAATAATTTACCACCCGAATAAATCGTAGTCTCACCCACAACTTGTTGTGATATCTTTTCACCGGTATCGGTAACAACTTTAATATCTTTTTTCAACAAGTTTATGATTTGTGTTCTTGTTCTTTGATCAAATCCTCCGAGTACTTTTTTCATAGTATCAACTCTCGTTGACATTTTTTGATTCACTTGTAAATTTTTTGTTGCAGCTCTTAAGTCTCTTGGAGCAGCAGCACCCGCCTTCACCGCATCACTTGTCTGATCAACAGCCTGTTTTGCAACAGCCAAATCAGCATCTGCCAATTTTCCTGATTTTTTCGCATAGTCTGTCAAATGAGCGTCCATTCCGTCCTGAACATTTTTTGCCAATACGTCAGCTTCAGACGCAGATAAATCGGTAAATTTTTTACCATATTTGGCAACAGACGCCTCTCCAATTGATTGTTTAAGGGCTTCTATATAATTTTTATTATTTTTTATTGATTTTAAGGTTACTTTACCTGATGCCTTAGCAACATCATCCACCGTTTTATTCAATAATGTTTCAACCGAATTGGATACCACTGATTTGAATCCCGCACCGAATGACTTATTCATAAGTGTACTAAAGACACCCTCTTTTATAATTTCAAGTAATTTCATATTATATATGTTTTTTTTATTGATTACCTTGTTGATTTATTCTAGCTAATGACGCCATAATTGCATCATCTTCATCTTGTGTTATTTTATATTGACCCAATCCGGTTACTTCTTTTGCTTTGGAATCAAATTTGGTAATATACTCACCCATCTTTCCACCCGAATCAAGGCTAGCTAAACCTTTACCAGCCAATTCACTAGCACCCCAAACAGCTACACCCGTAGCTGCTGCCGCCACAGGTTTTGATTTTATTGCTGCTTTTGCATTTTGTACTGTAAATAGTTTTTCTATAAATTGTTTAAATTGTGTAAGCACTCTAGCTATACCATTTTTAATTTTACCGATTACACCTACAGAACTTGGACCTAACTTGTTTCCTAATGTAGTAGCGACACCAGCTAATTGTCCTTGTAAAGTTGGAATTTTTTGTGCCAAGGTTTCCATGGGTTTTACCATTTGTGGTGCTGCTTTTGCTAATCCATTTTTTGCAATTGCGGGTGCAAGTTTTCTTGCTGCTAAAGCGGTTGCACCTGTAAAAATACAACCCAATAAATCCGCGAATAAAAAGAAAAATGGTAGTTGCATTCTATCGGGATCTTGTGGGTCAAAATCACCCGTTACAATTTCATATATGTCTAATAAAACAATAACAAACCAAACAATAGCGTTTGATTTGGCCGCGAGTATTGACAACATAACATCAATTACTATACCTACACCAGTATACAGACCTCTTCTTACCCATCTTAATGCTGGTAATACTCCTTTGTTGAATATTGTTTTAGCGGTCTCAAGAGCATAGTTTCCTATTTTACTTGCAACATTTGAAACACCCGATTTTATATCGTCCCACAGTCCTTCAGTGATTACTGTTTTATCTTTTAACCATTCAGTTACTAATTCTTTTTCCCAAACGATATTATCGATTAATTCACTAACCGATTCGTTGATTGTTCCTAAACTTTCTTTTATTATTTCATTAAAAATGTGGGTATTTTCCCATATTGACCCAATTGAGTTTCCGTTACCACCAGCAACGAATACTTGATCCATAATAATCAAATACTTGTTATTTTCAGTCAATACCATATCAAAAACAAAATCTTTTTCTTTAGGTAAAACACCATAAAGAGATTTGATTCTATTTTTTTCTTGTTCAGATATTACTTGTTTCATCTTATTTTTATTTATAAATACTTTACTTTAACGGGTTTGCTTTACCTCTTTTTAAATTTGCACCAACTATATCTGACCACTTAGTTACCCCTATTTGATTTGCAGGACCTCTTGTTACCCCACTTTCCCATTTTCCAACACTAGGATACCCTTGTCCACCTGATTGTGTTGATGACGTTCCGGCTTGTGGTTCAGGATTAGGAGTTTCCTCCTGTTCACTAAATTCTTGATTTTCAGGAATGTCATTAATAATTTTTTGGAACTGTTCCTCTGAAACCATAATTTTCATAATATATAAATATCAAAAAAAAATTTTGAAATTAGTTATGATATCAAAAAAAATACCTATTTTTGTGTACATTTTAAACCTAAGACATGAAAAAGTTAATTTTATTGTTATTTGTACCTCTTTTTTGGGGTTGTGAGAAGTACGAATTACCGACTCACCCAAAAATAAGTGGCCAATGGATTGTAGATGGTGTTGAGTTTCCTATTACCAATAGTCAACAATCTTATATTCTTAAAGACACCGTAATCATCTCAGATAGAGAACTCTCAAGAGTCACATCAAATGGTGTGGGTGTTTTTACATATGATTGGAAAAATCCCAACATTCCTTGGCATGATAAATTTATAATTGGTAAAACAGTTTGGGAATTTGAAACCAATATTGTTGGTATACCTGACCGTAATAATAGTGGTTCACCATTTTATAAAGAATGGGATTATTATGAAATTTATTCAGATGGTTATTCTCCGGTTACAAAGATTGATTATTGGTCTCAAATGGAAATAAAATCGTTTAGAAAAAGAAACTATACAATAGTACAATATGGGTTAAACGTAATTAAAATAAAAGTACCGAGAGTTTGGACCATGTATAGATATAATGGACAAACATATTTTTTAAAAGAAGATATTGTTTTAACACTGGTACGTATTTAATTATTCATCATATATAGACGAATCCTGTTTTGCGAACATTTTAATATATTGACCCGCTTTTGCGTTAGCTTCGTCCTCAATCTCACCACCGATATCAGGTGGTTTAACTTCTAATCTACCTTGTTCAAATTGTTTGTGGTGCACGAGTTCATGTGCAATACTTCTCATTACGTCCACTAATGCACGATTTTTACTACAAACTTTAACTACTTTATTTTCTTTCGTATAGTCGTAGTTTGCAGTGGTTTTTAAACCTTCTCTATTATTTTGTATGGAGACTGTTGGCATTTTTTCAATACCCAACTCGTCCTTAACGAATTTCACAAATTTGTTTAATTTATCTTTTTTATCGTCAGTTAAAAATCCCATATCTATAAATATTACAAAATAATTTCTTCTGGTAAATCGTTTTCTTCCAAATATTGATTTATGAGTTCTTTGATAAAAGACTCGTCAATATCTTCTAAATCTTCTTCTATTATAATTTCAGGTGAATAATACTCAATTTCTGAGAAATCGAGTTCTAATCTTCTATAGAATTTATCACCATCTTTTTTTGTTGAAAATTCTACATACAGTCTTTTTGTTTCCTCATTGTAATAGTACTCGTGTATTTTCATTTTTTCAAGTAAACATTCATAAGTATATTATAAAGACTGAAAATCTTTAAAAATATATATAATTTATTTATTTTAAATAATAATTAAAGGTATAATGGATTGGTATTTTATAAAAAACAATTGTCCGAAGTCATTTGAAAAGTTCATTGAGAACATGTTTCCTAATGTGGGGGTGCCGTGTGTCACGTCATTAAATTTATTTGATGACAGAAAGTTATACAAATTTTTCGATGACAATGGAGTATTTCTAAACATAGAAATGTATAGTAAAAATCAATGGGTATTCACAATTTCACTAAATAATGGGTGTGTTATAGGTAACGGAATAAATTCCAAACCAACTAGAGAAGAAATTGAAGTTGAGGGTTTTAAGGAATGTTTTAAAATATTAGAGAAAAAATTGGAGATGGTTTATGAATAATATTTATGGTATGGATATGTCTTTTAAATTCTTAATACAAGCAACTAGAGTGTTACTGGTTGACAACTACGATGATGATGAATTAAAAATGATTTATAACTACTCAGTTTCTCTTGACAATGACATTTTAATTGATTATTTTAATAGTTGTAGTTTAATTGGTTTCAAAACTGACTTGGATCTTTACTTAGAAATTGTAGAATCTATGATTCATATTTTTGAAGAAATGGAAGAATATGAAAAATGTTTCGTTCTAAAAAAGAAAAAAGAAGAATGTATAAAAATAATAAATGATTATAAAAATTAAATAATATGTCTATATTTGGAATGACTGAAGAAGAAAAAAACAAAATTCTCGAAAAACACAAAGAAGCAACTAAAAATCATCATGTAAAGAAAGATGAAGTAAAAAAGGGTTTACAGAAACCCGAAGATAAAAAAGATAAAAAAACCTCCAAATAGGAGGTTTTATTTTTTATTTAAATGTCTCGTAAGTAATATATAGGATAACCAAAAACATCCTGAAATTGAGTAGAAGATAGCGTCTGCTCCCCAATACGAACCTGTCACTTCCATCATCATCTTGAACAGTGCATCGTATCCAAGAGGTAGAAAGAACATCGCTAACATTAGAGATGTATCTTTGTAAAAAATTAATCTCATGTTTTTGTCTTTTAATTTTTTGATTCTGTTCACTATCATCACCGTCCATGTGTGTATTGGTTTAAAACTTTATGGTGTATCTTATAAATATATTGAATCTATTTCTACCCAATCGGTATCACCATACCATTCATATGTGTGTTCTATTTTAATCAATTCATCTATTGTTTTAAATATGAAAAACCCGTTTTTATTGGATTGAAATTTTTTTGTGATTAAACCTTCTGATGTTGTGATTTTAAAAATGTGGTCTAAAAAAGATTGGGTTGTTTCATCCAACCCCCAATAATATTTTAAACTAAAAAAAGTATCGTGTTTAAAAACCTCAATAACCAACGGTATATGGAGTTCATTAAATTTAGTGAAAAATTTATTTTTATAAATTAAAGAACCATTATCAAATTTTAGATAATCAACATATTGTTCATATGTCTCCCTAACCGCAGGATAACTTACAAAATGTAAACATTCAACCATTTCAATATCAACACTTTGGAAATATGGTATTCTATATTTTTCAACAGATAGACTCACATATTCACCATTTTTGTAGAACATATGTGCAAAAGCAGATTGTTCAATCCATGATGGGAAATAATTAATGTTATTTCTAACCAAATTAGAAAGTGCAAATTCCAAATCATCTAAACTATAGTATTCTTCAGATGGTATATAAATTAAACCGGTGTTTACATTCTTAAAAACAGGAACTTCATTTTTTGGTTCATTAAAAGAATAAGAACTTTGTACATCTGGAAAGTAAAATGGTGTACCTAAATTTATTAAATTAATTACATCCTCAGGTTTTCTCATAAAGAGTAAATCAGTATCCATACCTAGTATGGATTTTGATTCTGAAAAGAAAAAATAATCAAACGTCTTTATTTTATGCCATAAATTTATTTTACTACTTCCTAATCGATAACTCATACAATTAGGATGGTCTTTAATAAACTTTTCTATTTGTTCATCTGCCCATTTTCTATCAATAAATTTTACATTTTTTATATCACTTAATAGTGAAATATCTAATTCACTTAATGAACCATCATCATGTAGATATATTGGTAAATTTTTAAATTCATCAAATTTCTGTAATGATTTAAAATTATTAATTGCCATTACAACATCTCTATTACAAATTAGAGAGTGTATTTCTAAATTCTTAAAGTTTTCACTTATCCCGATATGTTCCATGGTTTTATATTGTTTACTTTTTCTTCGTAATTTGAAATGAAATGTTTAATGATGAACCCAACAAGATTACTAACTGAATGTACCTTGATGCCTGAGTTATATGCTGATATTGACATAACTGACCCTTCACCAGCACCTATCGAATCAACATATCCTAATTCAATGTCCATTTGTTCACAGAATTCAACAAGACTATCCCATATTTCAAAAAATTTATCTTCATTACCGTTATTCTTTTTTATCATCCATCTACCCTCTAAAAAATGTTCATACCAAACTAAATTATCGTGAATTAATCTTTCATATTGATAACCCAATTTATTTAATAATTCTAAACCTCTTTTACCATACTTTGTATTTCTTAAACCCTTACCTCCACATTTTGTAATGTCGTCATTTAAGAAGGTGTGACCAATATGTCCGAAATTTGCAAAAATATGTAAGCCAGATTCTACGGTTTCAAAAATATCTAAATTATCTGTGTCTTTAATATACACATCAGCGTCTAAAAAAATTGCAGTTTCATAATGTTTTAAACATTCTTGCACCACCACTCTTTTTTCGTGAAATGAAAAATATTCTTTTTTATATTGGATTGGTGTTAATAAATCTGAAGGTGAATAATGATTAACATCATCCGTTAAAACAAACACATGATATCCCATATCATTCAGTTGTTTAATTAACGAGTCTCCGAACTTAATATATTTTTCACCATATGTTAAAGTACAAAACGCAAAATTTTTCATATTCTATCTATTTCTTTCCAATTTCTTTTACCATACCAATCATAAGTATGGTAAATTTCTATATTTTTTCTGTATTCAAATACCATTTCACCTGTTTTTTCACTATTGAAATGGTATACATTATCGTTTATTTTAAATTCGTGATCTAAAAATTCAACGTTATTTTTGTTATTCCATTTATATGTAAGACACATTAAATTATCAGATAATTGATATATTTCATAAGTTAAATCAATAAGTTTATCTTCAAATTCAACATCTACTATATTTGTTTTTATTAGTGTTCCATCACCAATTTTAACGGTTGTACGGTCGGGGAAATTTTTTATGTAATCACCAATTTGACCTCCACTACAAAAATTATATTTCAAATTATCACCTATAAAATTTGCAACATCATGAGAGTTAATTTTTATTTCACTTTTCGCAACCGATAGTCCGAGTAAATTACCCTCACCAACCCCAATTCTTTTTACATTGTTATATATTTCGTAATCATCTAAAACTGATGACAGACTTCTCCAAGTATCTAATAATATTTTTTCTTTACCACCATCTTTACAAATGATTATTGCACCTTCTTGATAATGGTATGCATTTTCTAATGGGATTTCTAATTCTTTTGATTTTAATAAGGCCAACTCACCATATCCTTTAATTCTACCTGAAATGTCAGTACTATTAAAAAACCCACCACTACTTCTAATCACCTTACCCCAATCCCAAGACGGATGAAACCCTGGTTCAATTTTTCTTAAAAAGTTAGTATAACAATTTTTATAATTTTTGTAAAAAACTCTACTATCTGAATCTATATAGACAACACAATCATTATACTTAAACCCCTCCTCAAAACAAATAATTTTATCGTTATATGAAAATCTTTTATTTGGATATTCAACCAATATTACATTAGGAACCTTTTCAAATAAATCTTTTTTATCTGTAACAATTAATAGTTCTTGTTTAAAATAATTTAAATCGTAACACAATTTAAGTGCTTTTTTATTTGCATCATCACCAACCGCAATTGTGGTAATTATATAATTTTGTTTTACATAATCTTTTCTACAACCATGATTACCTTGTATATCAGTTTTAAATTCATTTTTAACCGAGACAATTTTTTCATTTGAAACAAATAGATTTAGATGTTTACCTTTTGTGTAAATTGCGGTATCAATTTGATTATCGATATTTTTTAAAATTTCTAATAAATTTTTTGCTCCTTTTGGTGAAATTAATAAAGAAGGTAAACAGGTAACAATACCCTTAGGTTTTGACAAGTGATCTGAATATTTTTCAGTTTCTATTTTTATTTCACCATAACCTAAATAACATAAATCAAAATCATCTGGTAATTCAGTTAATACTTTTTCTAAGTAATAGTCAAAATTATCTTTTATATGAGTATCATCTTCAAATGTAATTGCAGGTGAATCCAACTCAGATATTTTTTCAAATAATTTTTTATATGTTAATAATACACCTAATCCACCTTGAGTTAATGACAAACCCCAAGAGGTTACAGTGTCCATTAAAATATCCTCTGTTGAGTTCTCTGTCAATAAACCTTCTTCAACATCTCTTGGATGTACTTTATATCCATCAACCGAATCAAATCTTTCATATATGTCTTTTAATAAATCACTCTTATTTAATTGTTCTTCTATGAAAAGTTTTCTATCAGGTCTTCTTTCTAAATTTAAATAGAAACAATGTTTTATCATATTATAAATTTCCTGTTAATCTGTTACACCAACCTTTAGATGTACTATAAGGCCACACAACCCAATATGATGGTTTTGATTCTACTTGAAATTCTCTCCATATTTTACCATAACCATCCGAATCATTCATAACCTGTCTTATTTCATTTTTATCAGCATCTTTTCTAAAAATTGTTTCATCCTTTTCGTTGTGAAATGCAACAACCCAATATTCATAATCATTTTCAGGAACACTTTGATAATTGATGTCGATACAATGTTTAAAAATACTCATAAATGAATCTTCAAACTCTTTATCGTATAATGGTGGATTTGGAGCTAAATTATTATCCTTTGTATATTTTTGAATTGCACGTTTTTTAAACGATAAACCAGAGTATCGTTCGTAATCTTCTAACGTTCTAATTTTTCCAAAATCATACACACCAAAATCGATGTCCTTAACCTCACCATCCATTTCAAATAACTTTCTATTTCTTAAATGACATTTATTGTTTCTTGAACCCCATACAGGGTCATCATCCCATTGTTTTTTTCTACCTTTCCTTGTGTATTCATGCCATACAACTATTTTATGTGGGTGAAACAAATCATAACCCCACGTGTAAGCTCTTACAGCAATTGAAATTTCTTCTCCGTGAAAATAATAATTAGGGTCGTGAGGAACTTCTACACAAAATTGACCTAATGTGAAACAGAAATGTGCTGAGTAAAATCTAGCAGGAATTGGTTCGGTTCTTTCTTTAAAATCATCAATTGCTGCAGGTAAAAAGAAAACAGCTCCCTCAGGAATGAATCTATCAAAGTTCATTTTCCAAGGAACCATATTTCTACCTTGAGGGTCATTATCTGGATCAAAAGAAGACACGTACCCTGTCAATAAAGGTTTTTCATGTCCCATCCCTTGAAGTTGTTTAATCATGTTAATTAACTCTACGTCCCAATCTTTAATGAATCTGTGGTGAGAGTCTAATTGTAATGTATATTCTTCTCCATCATAATTTTTTTGTAATGTGTTTCTAGCCCAACAAGCTCCTTGCGAATCTTTATAGTCAATATCAACAATTTTAAATCTTGGGTCATCTTTGTACTCATCAAGATTATCCCAAACATCATCTTTTGAATGTTGCCAAGCAATTGAAAAAACCAAATTTTCAGGGTTTTTAGCGTTCAATAAACAATCTTTTATTGTTGGGATTAATTGGGGGTCTCTATAGGACGCAATTTGAATAAAAATTTTATTTTCTTTCATTTTAAGTTTTATATGATATAAAATATAAGAAAATTTCGATTTATTATCAATCGTTTTTTTTTCTCGTTTTTTTTATTTATTTTTTTAAAAAAGACCAATAATTTTATGTCAAAAGTTTACCAACCTATTGTAATTGAGGAATCCGAAAACTTATTAATTGGATTAATTGAATCTAAGTTTTTTGAAGACTATGAAATAATTGACTTAACATATGCAAGACAATATATTTTAGATGTAATGAACGAAAAGTATATTTCAGGTCTTATGGGGGAAGAAAATGATGAACTTTTTACCGAAGAAGAGTTCACTAAAATTTTACGAGAAATTGTTGCTGGATCAGTCTTACATGAACTTAAAGAAAGTGGTTATATTAATTCGTATGAGGACGACACCACTGAAGAAATGTTCTTTTTAACAGAAAAGGGTAAAAAATATATGGAAGAACGTAAAAATGAGATTGATTAATCGAGTTCAAAAGTTTCATTAAACTTTTTACCCGATTCTTTGTAACTTTTATTTGTTTCGTCCTTAGGATTCATTGTATACTGCCAATTCCAACACAATTCATCTTTAACATCAAATCCAAAGAAAGTTAATACTTGTTTTTGAACGTCTAACACCTCTTTTCCCCTCCAATTTTGACCAATTGCAATTACACCACAAGAAATGTCTTTAATTATATTGGATTCACCTAAGGTTGAGTGCCTATTTTCCAACCATGTTAATCTTTCAATTAGATTTTGATATTGAGCGTTCATTTGACCCCATCTAATTGACCCAAAGAACACAACCACATCACTTTCAAACAACTCTTTAGTTATTTTCCATAACTCGTCATCGGTATTATTAATACTTCTCCAACATCTATGATTACCGGTTGGGTTTTTATCTTTATCTTTAAGTGAAGCCTTTTTAACACCACAATCATTACCCCTACCGTGTGAAACATTACCCTCACATGTGTAAATTTTTAAATTGGGTACTTCTATTAACTTACATTTAGATTTACCGAGATAAGATTGTATTGCTTTGGCTAATTTTGTTGATTTTGGTTCCTCATTTAACTCTTTAACAGCCCAACCACCTCTATTTGATGTGGTTAAGAACAACACTTTTTTCTTACCCTCAAGAAACTTAACACTTTTAATAAGATTTTTATAACTTGGGTCACTTTTCTTTAAGTTTGGGTCAATTTCCTCTAAAAGTTTGACTAATTTCATTACTTTTTCTTTTCGTCTACTTGTTGAGAATATGTGTTTCTCTTATGTTGTCTAATCTTATCCTTTAATTGTACAAGTAACTTTTGTGCACTTGATAAATTATTTGAAATACCTGAGACTCTTCCGTTAGATACGGTTTTTAGTCCTCCGGGTATTGAATCCTCTAACTTCCTGAATTCTTTAATTGTTTCATTTAGAGAATTCTGTAATTCCTCTATTTTATATTGGACCCTATTAAAATCCTCCCTCTTAACCTTAGAAGTTTCCTCATTTAAAATTCTGTCTAAAACAGATTTTACAACATTTTCAGAAATAATCTTGTTCTCCATACTAATATAAATACTTTTTTTATTGTTAATTTTTTAAAACTACATTTTTTTCTTATATTTTTATTGTAAAACTAATACGATGACTGACATTTGTAATCAATTATTCGATTTCGACGATATTTTAATCGAACCAACAATACTCTCTAAAATTAAATCAAGAAGTGAAATAAACTCACGTAACATATGGAACATGTTACCTTTAATGACCGCACCAATGGATACGGTGATTAGTGAGAATAACTTTCACCTATTTTTTAATAATGGTATAATGCCGGTTTTACCAAGAGTTTCAAACCCAAACAACGAATGGGTAGACACGAATAATTTTTTGTCATATAGTTTACAGGATTTTGAAAGAATTTTTTTACGTGATAAAGTCTACACGAAAGACGGTGAAAGAATTATGGCTCTGATTGATGTAGCAAATGGTCATATGGAGTTATTGTATGATTTAGCAAAAGAAGCCAAAAAAAGGTATGGTTATTCTATGTGTTTGATGGTTGGTAACGTTGCAAATCCAAAAACCTTTCAAGAATATTGTAAAATTGGTGTTGATTTGGTTAGAATTGGAATCGGTAATGGTAATGGTTGTTTAACTACCGTTCAAACGGGTGTTGGATATCCTATGGCTTCATTAATTGAAGAGTGTCACAACATTAAATTACATTCAGAATATAGAACAGAAATAGTTGCAGACGGTGGATTTAAAAAATATTCAGATATCATAAAAGCATTGGCTTTAGGTGCTGATTATGTGATGTTAGGGTCAATGTTAAATAAATGTTTAGAAAGTGCGGGTGAAACAACCAAAGAGGATGGTGAAATTGTAAATCAATATTCCCTAAATTCAAAAGAAATGTTCCACGCGGAACTACCGTTATATAAAACATTCAGAGGTATGAGTACCAAGGAGGTTCAGAAAACATGGGGAAAAGAAGAATTAACCACATCAGAGGGAGTGGTTCGTAGAAATGAGGTTGAATATACGATTGAAGGTTGGGTTAAAAATTTTGAAGATTATTTGAAATCCGCAATGAGTTATACGGGAAAAAAAGAACTCCACCATTTTATTGGTGGAGTCAAATACAACATGATAACACAAAACTCATATAGAAGATTTGATAAGTAAGTTTATTCCAAACCAAATTCTTTTTCTTCACGATCTGTTAATTCACCGTCTCTTTTCATACCCTCTTTGATGTAAGTTCTAATTAATTTAGAAACATCCACCTTTTTATGGGTTGCAACCTTCTCAATTTCCTTATAGTATGCTGGTACAACTCTAAATGTTAACATTTTTATGAGTTGTTTGTGTTTTGGTTTGTCTGATTCAAATTTTTCGTCTATGTTGATATCCATCTTTTTTAGATTTATATATAAATATTTGGTTTAGTCAAATAAATTGGGTATATTTTAATATAAATATTAAAATTATGTCAGAACAGAAAGAACAAACAAACGATCCAATTAAAATGTGTGAGGAGAAGTATCCCGAAACCACTAAAGAATTTAAAAAAATCTTAAAAGAACAGTACGAAGTGTTCTGTAGAAAACAATTAAACTATGGTCCCGATAATATATCAGTTGGGACAAGACTTGCAACTCCTGAAGAAGTAAAATTATCCCTAACAGGATTATGGTTCAGAATGAACGATAAAATACAAAGACTCAAACAATTAGTGTTATTAAATAGAGAAGATACTGTAGGTGAAAGTATCGAAGACACTTACCAAGATTTATCAGTTTACAATATAATTGCACAAATAGTATCTAGAGGTAAATGGGCTAAATAATATATATATGTATATATTATTAATTTTTTAAGGGGGGAGAATTACTCCCCCTTTTTTCTTAGTTATTCTATTTTAAAAACTATTTATAATAAAAACAAAAATGAAAATCGACATAAATCACCCAACATTTACAAACTTCATTGAGAATGTAATTAGCAACATCACTACTAACGTTTATGTTGATAAGTACTTCTGTTCAACCAATGAACAAAAACTTGTAGACCAATTAAAGGTTTTTAAAATAATGAACAATTCACTTAGAAGTAATATAAAATTAAACGAAAATGAATATAAAAGTTTCATATCGGTATTGTGGAAGAAAAGTGAAGAAATTGAAAAATATGAATTATCTGCAATATTAAAAGATGTTTTAGATAATTTTGATAGTATTCATGAGGTAACTAAACCAATAAAAAAGGTGACAAGACGAATAAAAACCAACAATAAAAGTGAATAAAAAATTCATTGATACTTTAACAAAAAAAAGAATCTCCAAACTTACAGTAAAATGGTGTAGGGATTTTTTTGGTATCAATGAAAAGAAAAGAACTAAACTTAAATTGGTTTTCAGTGAAAGACCAAGAAAAATAAAAGGGTGTATAGTTTTTGGTAATTATTGTTTTTGGAGAAATACAATAACTATTTATTTTCCTCATTGTAACACAATAGATGAGACAGTATCAACAGTTATACATGAATACACTCATTATCTCCAATCAAGACCCCGATATCAAACATATCAAAAAGACTACTATTATTCTACCAACCCTTATGAGAAAGAGGCAAGAAGAAACGAAGATAGGTACACGAAAATGTGTATTTTAGATATCAAGAATTTATTATAACCGCGTCAGTTATTTCTCTTAGGAATAGTAGTTTGGAATCTTCGGTGTTCCTATCCCTAACAACCAAGTCACACATCCAATGTTCCTTTAAATCACCTATATACTCAGATTTTACTTGTGTTTGTTTAACTTTTCTATAAACCCAAAACAACTTATCTTGGTAATTAAGAAGTTCCTTATTTAAAATCATAAATTATTTATGGTCTTTAGGGTCACAAATCATTTCTAATTGATCCCACTTAAATTTTGGTCTTTCGTTTAAGAAAACAAAACATCTCCATCGTTTTTGTTTTTCAAAATAGATGTGTTTTTGTAAATGTGATGGGATTGCCGCGTTAGTTGATAATCTTTTAACTGGATTATCAAAAAATATCTTAATTAAAACCGTTAAATTTTCGGTATCGTCCCATTTTCTTTCCTGTTCTTCTAATAGTCTCCATTCACCTCTATTTAGATATTGATCTTGAAGAATACAATTCAAATATGAAAAAGTTTGTTTCAAATTTTCCATATTATCTGAAAATGTTGCGGCAGGTGCACCATGACCTTTATCATAAATATTTTTTAGATAATCTGCTCCGTCCGATGTTTTTATACCTTTTTCTGTATAAAAATCCATCGTACCCCTATTAACGTTTGTAGGTCGATTTATTGATTGGTATTTTATCCATACCGGTTGTTCCAAGTTTTGAGAATAAAGTACCTCAAATACGTTGTTTTTAATTCTAATTGTGTCTTGTGAAAATGAGGTTGATGCGATAAATAACCCCACTAATAATACTAAAATTTTTTTCATATTGTTTTCTGTGTTATATAGTTAAATATGTCCACAGTAGTATTAATACCAACATTAAATTCAGAGAAAGGTATAGAGTTAACCAATAATGTTTCTCTAATGTCATTATCAATTTCGATAGCCTCTTGTAAATCTTGTAATCTCCCATTTGGGTCGTAAGTTTCATTATTCCTCGTTAATAAAATGTTTATATTTTCATACTGTCTAAATAAGTTCCACAAGAACTTACTTAAACCAGTTGTTCCATAAATAGACGCGGGATAACCTCCTCCATATCTTTGTTCATAAAAACAACCTAATACTATTGGTGAGTCTACAATAATATATTCAACCTTACCATATAATCTACTAATGTTTCTATGTTGATTTGCGGTAATAAAAAATTGGTCCTTCAATTGGGATACATTACCTTCCCATGCTACTTCTTTTGGGAATTCGTAAGTATATTCCACACTCATATGATGTTTTTTCATCTCGGTAAATAAACCAGATGCTTGAGTTGATTTTCCTATTCCAGGCCCACCAAACAGGTTAATTATCTTACTGTCCATACCATAATATACATAAAAAAGGGGAGTTTGTGAAATCTCCCATATAATTGTTTTCTTTGATTTATTTTGTCCCCCGACAATACAAATAAATAAGATTCAAAAACCAAAAAAACATCATTATTAGGTGACTATTTGTCAGTATTAAAAATAATTACGTTATTTGATATTCCACATTAAAAAAGTTCAAAATTTTATTTGTATTACGTAGTATTTATTATGTAATGGAAAATGTATATTCAGTTTTAATAGCAGTTGTGTCGGTATTAGGTTCGGCGGCAGCTTTTAGATTTTATGAAAAAAGGGCGTTGAATAAAGAAAGAGACGACGATTTTATTAAACACGATTGTAAAGACAGAATATCAAAACTTGAAGCATTATTAGTAGAGTCATCAAGAGAAAAAGATGATTTACGTAAAATGGTCTTAGATTTGACTAGAGAAGTTGCAGCACTTAGTGTTAAGGTTGAGTTCCTTACTAAAGAAAACGAGGAATTACATAAAAAGAGAAGAACTACAAATAGATAATATGAAAAAATATATTTTTACAGAAAGTCAGATTAAAAAAATAATAGATAATACCTTGATGGAACAACCCGGAACATATGAATTCGATAGGAGATTAGCAATTAATCGTGGTTCTGAGGATTTTTTAAATAGTAAAAAAATTACAGGAGTGGATTTAACTGATAAAATTAAAAAATATCAAAAATCTATTGGTTGTTCCGAAACAGGTCATATGATGGATTGTTTAGATGTTATGTTTAACAAACACAGGAAAGATTTTGAGTTGTGGAAAAGTATGATACAAAAAAACAAACCACTTATGGACAAAATAGGTGATTGGTTATATGGTGCCTTTAATATTAAAGGTGACCCTAAATCTGTTTATTAACACAGTTATCGAAAGTTTTAATAATTTCTTCTAATCCTAATATATTAAAACATTCAGAATAACCTGAAAATGATTCTAAAATTGGTCGGTACTTTTTTACCGACCTTTTTTTATTTAATTTATCTTTTATTTCTTCTTCTAACTTTTCAGCATTGGGAGTATCCACCCGTCTTAATATTGATTCCAAAACATATCCTTCATATCCATATGATTTACTAAATCTTCTCATGATGAATCTCTTTGAAGTTATTCCCACCTTTACAAAAGTTTTATCTGTTGATTCTTCTTTGATTAAAACCAAATATAATGATTTTGGTATTTTACTTAATTTATTTTCCTTTTCCTTTGATTTTTTATTCAATTTGATTTGAACATATTCTTTTAATTTTTCAAGGGTTTTAAACTCTTTTAAATCTCTATTTTTATTTATTATATATTTTTTTAATCTATCAATATAAATTGTTTTACCACTATCTGCAACATATATAACCCCTTTAGTTGTTTTCTTTTCATAAACTGAATAATAACCTATTTTAAAAATTGGTTTATTTGACATATAAATGATATTTTATTATATTATTTTTTTTTGAAATATTTTGGATATATCTTTTAATATACATACTTTTGCATTGAAAATAAAATTAAACTATGGAAAAAACGAAAAGATGTTCAGGATGTAAGGAAGTAAAACCTGTTGAACAATTTTACAAAAACAGATTGGTGTTAGATGGTCATAGTAACTATTGTGTTGGGTGTACGAAACAAAACGCTAAAAAATATTTCCAAAGAAAGAAGGAAAGGGTTGCCAAGACTGAAAATGATAATTTGATGAAAATGGTACTTCTTTCAAATTACTCAACCGAAACAGATTCGGTTAACGCGGATAATTTAATGAAAATTCTCATGATAGAAAAAATGTGTAAATCTATTATTACTGAATTAGACGACTTGAAAAAATCTTTAACAAAATCAGAAAACGCCGTCTCCCAATAATACAAACAGGGATTTATTTAATATTTATATTAAGTTATATTTATTAGTATGAATATTAAAGATATTGTTAGAAAACACCTTATTGAAGCAAAAATGTCGAGGGAAACTGAGGCGTTTTTGTTAAATAAGTGGAAGGGAGTTCCCCTTGAAACTGTTCAAAAAATATTTGACTGGTTTGAAAATGTGAAGACCACATTCCCATTAGAACCCGAAAAGGTTAGAGGGGGGTTATTAAGTTTTTTAGGTTGGTACAATGGTAGTTCTCCTAATAGAGAAAAATTCGAACTAAAAAATGTAAGGGATATTAGATCATACTCTTTACCACAAATAAAACGTTTATGGTCCGAATTCAAAAGTGAACCACTAGCTACAAGTGACGAAGAAACAGTACAACTTTCAGTTGACCCAATTTTCTATCAAAAAGTAGACGGGGGTGCTCCGAGTACCAATTCAATTAGTGAGTTTGTTAGAAATTCAAATTCAGGAAGTGTAAGTGAAAGTGATAAAAACACTTTAACAGAACTTTTCGAAAAGAGTAAAGAACTATGGTATGGTACTCGTCATTTGATTTTTGAAAACGACGGATTAAGAGTTTATAACATACCTGACCAAGCAACCTCAATTGCATTTGGTTGGTTTCTATATTATGTAAGATACAAATACAATTATTCAGGTAGTAACTGGTGTACCACCACCCCAAATGCCAATAATTTCTTCCAAGGAAAAAGAGGAGATAGGTCTTTTTATTTTGTAATAGACGAATCTAAATTTCCACAAACAACTGAAAATCGAAATCAATCTACAACGGATGGTCCGAACTTCTTTTTATCGGCACTTCAAATAATGTCACCAACTAATTATGAACGAGCACAATATAAAGTGAGTGGTATTCATAATCCGGGTGAACCAACATTTGATAGAGAAAATTTATTAAGATTATATCCTAAATTAGCACCACTATTAGATACCGACAAGTTAAAATATATTCCTTGGTCACAAGATGATCAAATTAATAAGGGTAGTAATGTCGACCCAATTTCAAGAATTAATGAAAGAGAAGGTGACGAATATGAATTTGCGGTAAGACCACCAAATGAAAAACTCGAATATATCAATAGACAAGGTGCTGTTTTAAGAAGAGCGAAGTCATGGAATAGTATGACTGAAGCAATGAAAAAACAATATTCTTTCGCTACATTAACAAGAGATAACATGTTTGATAAATTCTCGAACTCAGAATTATTCAAAGTATTGAGTCAAGCGGAAAGAAATACCTTAAATAAAAGAATTGAAATAATTAGACCGGGTGAGGGTGGAATTAAGTTAATTATCAACAACATTATGAGGAATGATTTCTATGTTGATGAAAGACTTTCTTTAGATAAAGACTACCTATCTCTATATAAAAGTAGAACTTCGGGTAAATTTGGTATATACAATTTAAAAGAAAATAATTGGGTTAACTTTGATGGTATAACCTTCGACGATGAATATAAACAAATCTCGGAGAAACCGTACAAAACAAAGGATGGTAAAAAATTCTTTGCAATTATATACAGCAGAACTACAACACCAGATAGTACTTCATTTTATGTTTTACTACCTGTAACGGGTAATAAGATTGATGGTTATTTTGTAAGTGCTAAAAAATGGGAAGAACTAAAGGTACAGTTGATGGGTGAAACCGACCCTGAAAAAACAAACACGGAGTTTGATCCTGAACAAGATAACGACATACAAGAATATAAAAAGGGAGTATAAACTCCCTTTTTTATTTGACCTTGTGATTAGTTTATTATTAAAATTTTGTTCCGCAATGTGGACAGAACTTATGATTATCTTTTTTACGCTTTGACCCACATTCAGTACAAAAGACAACTAAATCTTCTTTCATAATCGGTTTAGTTGATTGTGGTTTTATTTTCCACCAATCCGAAGCGGTTGGGTAAGAATAAAACGATGAATTATCATATGTGAATGATTGGTCTGAATTTGAACCCTTCTCAACTCTACCGGTTTCAACATGTCTTGTTGAAGTTGACGCATTATTTTTAAGAATCGTGTTGGACGTACTAAACGTTCCACTTGTTAGTGATGCGTTGTAGAAGGTATTCGTTGATGTTGTGGTAAATGTATTTCCATAATATGGTGTTCCTGTTGTAGTTGACCACCCGATGTTCGGGTTGTTAATTGTTAACGTACCACTATTTGTTAGATATTGTGGTGAAACCATTTCATCATAAAATTTAATAACCACATCACCATTGTTTACAATTGCTTGTTTTACCTCGTCGTTATTCCCATTTACAACGTATGTTTCAAACAAAAACCTCTTTGCCTCATCAAGATACCTTTCGAGGAAAACACGTTCACCAGGACGAAGTATGATACCATTACCGATGGAATTACCATTCATCTCGATTTTTACTAAAACTTTATTTGATTTTGGATTAAAAAGCTCGATTTCGAACTCATCACCGTTGTTGAGATATACGGTGTCAATGTGCTGTTTTAATCTTTGTTTACCTTTGGTAATGAAAGATTGTGGTACAGCGAAACCAGTTGTGTTAACTGAAATTCTTCTGTTCATTTCCTTATATTTTTTTGTATTTGAACCCGAATTCGTTGGTATCGATTCCAACTCCAATGTCACAAGGACACTTCCGGTTCAACCACAAGGTCTATAATAAGTATAAGGAAATTTTATAAAATGTAAAGTGAAAACCTTATAATGTGTAAACTGGTACAACGATGGTTTCAATAATAATTTCACCATTTTCGTTGTTACCTAATTTAATTGTAATTTCATTACCGATAGTGATAACACCTTCCTCTGTTTCGGTTTCTTTTTCAACATTACTCCAATCAAACGGAAGATTTAAATAAACATCCTCACCATCCTCAACTTGAGGGGTAACCTCTATCTCAATTTCTGAAGGTCCTTGAATATCATATAATGAAATATCTCTTATTCCCCAGCTCTTATGTTCCATTTCAATTAAATAACTTAGAGTCATATCACCACAAGTGGCCCAATCAATATCGTTACCATCCACTTTGACACCATAAGTTTCAACATGTACATTAACTCTTCTTTCGTAACGGTCACCACCTATTGCACCCTCGTTTATGTGTTTCTTCACCATATTTAATTGATTTTCAGTAAGTATAATCTTTTTCATTTTATATTTTATATTGTATTCATAAATACTTTGTAAAAATAATAACTTTTTTTGGTATATCCAAAAATATACCTACATTTGTAGTTCAAAATTAAAAGAGATGAAAAAGTTAAAACTAAGTTTTATTTTCCTATTTGTGTCAATTGTTTGCCACGCACAACTCCAAGCAGTTAAAACAAAAACGTTTTTTTGGGGAAATTCGGAAAAGGTGTTTTATGACGAACTTACAGATTCAGGTAAATCTTTACTTGATTCGTGTTTTAAAATAATTAAGGTTGATACAATCAATTCTGTCAGACTAACATCAGATGACCAAGTAAAATATACTAATGAGGAATATTTGTCAAAACGTAACTACGAATATTTGACCATTTATAAATACGATGATGTGATTAACGTAAGGAGATATTCCAATGATTTAGTTCCGCCAAACAGTACAACAAAAAAAGTTTTACTGAGGTATTCAAAAGATGACGGAAATAAAATAGATAGAATAACGATACATGTTATAGATTAAAAAATAACCCACTTAATTGTGGGTTATTTTTTTTCTCTAGTTAATTCAGGCATCTTAATGATTAAACGTCTATTAGGTGCAGTTTTATTGGTATCTCGAACTTCAGGATACTTCATACCTTTTGCGAATTGGTCTGTTTGACCAATACCTTTAGGTGCAAAATTAAGGGTTGTAATTCCGGTTTCATTTTTAAGTCTATTAGAGATAGTCGATGCTCTATTATCAGATAATCTCTGATTGTAATCTCTCTTTTGATTTTCATCACTATCAATAGACGCTGAACATATTACTTCAACAGTACCACTAACACCCTGATAATTTGTTTTAACTTTCTCAACAAATTTTTTAAATTCAACCTCAGCTTCAGGAGTTAAAGTTGTCTTATCGAACTCGAATGGACTTTGTATATCTAATTGGATTTTTTCGTATTCTGGTTTTCTTACTGGTGTTGGAGTATCATCTACAGGTTCATTTTTAGTACCGGCCAATGCTGGTGATATTTCTAAAACGTGCATAGGTGTCCTACTTTCTCTAAATTTAATAATTGTACCTTTTTTGTCTTTATAACGTTCAAGGGTTATATGATTACCCCTTAAAGAACCGTCCCAAGTAAAGATACTATATATTGGTGTCGGTTCTCCATACCTGTTACTTAAATCATCAATAAAAATAAACCAACTACCACCATTACCATCGGTACTAGCACCCGCATATTGCATAGGTCTTACTTTGTAACAAGGGCCATCTAACCATACGGATTCATTTCCGTATTTATCTACGGTTTTTCTACTACCATCACCTTGGTTCATTTCTTTACCCATACGAATACCATTCTTAATCTCTTCTGAAAAATACAAACCTCCTTTATTGGTGGCAATTTCGCCACTTATTTGGCTTGCAAGTGGTAGTTTAAGTAATTGACCTTTACTATTTTCAACATAGTAATCACCACCTTTTTTCATTATTTCATAACTACACAACTGCCAAGTATCTTCTGATGTTTGTTGTCCACCCATTTGATAATCATCAGGTGATTGTTCGGATATGATTAAATCTATTATTCTCCTAATTTGAGATTCCTTTAAAATCAATTTTTTCATACTAATAAATATACACTATAAGGATATGAAGTATTTATAAATAAATAAACATTAAAATCAAAATAAGAATATGTTACTAAAATTAGGTTCTGAAGGAGAAGACGTTAAAAAACTTCAAATAAAATTGGGTGTCGACCCAATAGGAAAGTTTGGTCCCAAAACTGACGCAGCAGTAAAAGAGTGGCAGTCAAGAAATGGACTTACCGCGGATGGTGTTGTTGGTCCAAATACTTGGGCTAAACTAATGGGTGAATCCACAACAAGTGCACCCGTGGTAATTACTGAACCCGCACCGATTGTAAGTGTTGGAGGGTTAAAATTAGAAAAATTAAGAGGTCACATACCTGATGCTGTAATTACACAAATACCCGACACCGCAGCAAAATTTAATATCAACACACCATTAAGATTGGCCCATTTTTTAGCTCAGTGTGGACATGAGAGTGGTGGATTTAGAGTTACACAAGAAAATCTAAATTATTCGGCTAAGGGTCTTATGGGTATATTCAAAAAGTATTTCCCGACACAGGCATTAGCTGAATCGTATCAAAGACAACCTCAAAAAATTGCAAATAAAGTTTATGCATCTCGCATGGATAATGGTAATGAATCAAGTGGAGATGGTTTCAAATTCCGTGGCCGTGGGTATATCCAATTGACTGGTAGAGCGAACTACACAGCATTTGGTAAAGCAATTAATGAAGATATTGCAAATAATCCGGATGTTGTTTCAGGAAAATATGCTTTGTTATCGGCCGCTTGGTTTTGGTCTAAAAATGGTTTAAATAATTTGGCTGATGGTGGTTCAACCGACCAAGTTGTAACATCAATAACTAAAAGAGTTAATGGAGGAACAATTGGTTTAGCGGATAGAATTAAACACTTTAAAGAGTATCATCATTTACTATCATAAAAAAAGGAGAGTTTAACTCTCCTTTTCTTTTTTAATTCTATCTGAAAATTTATATCTGAGTGGATTCGCCATTATCTCAGACTTTCTAAATAATCTTTTCTTTCTTGTGAATGCAAAACTTCTACTTCTTTCATCCAATTCCTCATCATCATTCATCATCATTTTATCCACCGTATTTGTAAATTCATAACACTTTTCTGATATATCATTTTCTTCGTGGTCAAACATTGTAACTACAACTGTATCATATTTTACCAACATGTCGGGATGATGGTTTTGTTCCTCCGCAATTTCCCCAACTTTATTTACAAAATCTAAAACATCTTTATATGAATCAAAATCAAACTTCTTACAAAGTTTACCTTTAATTACTTGCCAATCATTTTTCATAATTATAAATACTTCGTTTGACTTATTAACTTTTTTTTACTATATTTTAATTATGGAAAAACCAGTTGTTCATAACGTCACAGAATGTCCCGAATGTAAAATCCCTAAGGGTTGGGGTGAAGAGATAATAATTTGTAACCACGAATTATATTGTGGTAAATTACTGTGTTTTAAACAGGGTGCAAAGTTTTCTATGCACTATCACATGATTAAAGATGAAACTTGGTATGTGGATAAAGGTGAATTTATTTACAGATGGATTGACACTGAAACCGCGGAAACACATGAACAAATTTTAAGGGTCGGGGACGTGGTTAGACAAAGACCAGGTCAACCACATCAACTTGAAGCAATAACCGATGGTGTAGTCTTCGAAGTCTCTACTGAACATTTTGATTCTGATTCATATAGAGTATGGAGGGGGGACTCCCAAAAATGAAACGAATTTGGATAAATGGTAGTTTTGATGTTTTACATGTTGGCCACATACGCCTCCTTGAGTATGGTGCTAGCCTCGGGGAAGTTAGGGTTGGGTTGGACACCGATAAAAGAATCAGTGAAAAAAAAGGACCCAATAGGCCATACAATAACCTTGATGATAGGGTTGAGTTTATTTCATCTATTAAGTATGTTAGTTCTGTCGTTACTTTTGATTCTGACAATGAACTCATTCAGAGAATTATTGAATTTAAACCCGATTATATGGTAATAGGTGACGATTATAATCAAGAAACCATAATAGGTATTGAACATATACCTGAAGTAATGTTCTTTAATAAAATTAGAGGTAAATCGACCTCATCAATATTAGGATATGATAGTAACAGTAGTAGGTGAATTATGCCACGATATTTTTGTTTATGGTGATGCCAAGAGATTAAGTCCTGAAGCACCGGTACCAGTTTTAACACATACTCACATTGAAACAAATTTAGGTATGGCTGGTAATGTTAAACAAAATTTAATGTCACTTGACCCAACATCACGAATACTTTTGTTTCATCAAGAAACCGAAATAAAAAAAACAAGATACGTTGATGATAAATCAAATCACATGTTTTTAAGAGTTGATGAGGGTGAAGAAAATATTGATGATTTTAATCTTAATAATTCTAAGTTGAATTCAATAAGGAATTCAGATATAGTTATTGTTAGTGATTATAATAAAGGTTTTTTAAACGAAGAAACATTAATTGAAATTGGTAAAAATTCTAAATTATCAATCATTGACACAAAGAAAAAATTAACTAAAGAGATTATAGACTCATTTAGTTTTATTAAATTAAATGAACACGAATATAAAACAAATGAGTCGATTTCAAATGAATATAAAAATAAATTCATTATCACGTTAGGAATGAAAGGTGCTAAACATAACGATATTGAGTACCCATCTCCATCACCAAAACAAACAATGGATGTAAGTGGTGCAGGTGACACGTTTACCGCATCATTTATTATGAAATATTATCAAACAAAAAACATTGATGAATCAATTATATTTGCGAATCTAATGTCATCAATTGTAGTATCAAAAAGAGGAGTAACAACACCATGAAAAATATTTTAATCACAGGTACACACGGATTTATTGGTAGTAATCTTTTATTTGAATTATCCGATAGATTTAGAATTAGTGAAATAAATGAAGATATTTTCAATAATGAAAATTGGACTCAAGAGTTAACAAGAACCTTAGATGAAATAATACCCGATGTCATATTTCATGTTGGTGCATGTTCTGACACATTAGAAACTGATGTGAATTATATGATGACCAGAAATTTTGAATTTACAAAAATCTTATCTGAATATTGTTTAGATAACGATGTGAAATTAATTTACTCTTCTTCAGCTGCCAACTATGGTACTAATGGAATGTATCCATCAAATTTGTACGGATGGAGTAAATATGTTGCGGAACAATGTGTAATTCAAAATGGTGGAATTGCTTTAAGATACTTCAATGTTTATGGGCCAGGTGAAGAACACAAGGGAAGAATGGCTTCAGTCGCACACCAAATGATGAAGAAAGTAAAAAATGGTGAAGATGTTAAATTATTTCCAGGTAAACCAAAAAGGGATTTCGTGTATGTAAAAGATGTTATTAGTGCAAACATTTTTGCTTATGAAAATTATGATGACTTACAATACAGTTACTATGATGTTGGGTTCGGACAAGCAAGGAGTTTTGAAGATGTTATGGACACACTAGAAATACCATACATATATCATGAAGAAAAAGATATACCAGTAGGATATCAATTTTTTACTCAATGTGATAGTACAAAATGGATGTCGGGGTGGCAACCTAAATATAGTTTAGAGGAGGGGTTAAGAGACTACTTTTTTCAATAACTCTTATTTTCTCAATAATACTATCTGCGATTATTCTATGAAACTTTTTTGATGGGTGATAATCTAATGGGGGATTCTCACCAAAAAATTCATAATCTTTATGGATTCTTAAATTTTCATTAACATCAATGACATCATCTAAAGATTTAAAATTTTCATTATTATACTTTATATGAATTTTTCTTTGATTCATATAATCATCAGTTTCTATCATTGTATTAAAATGATTTGACCAATTAAAAATTAAAGGAGTTATACCTTTATTTTCATAATAGATAAATGTTTTTCTAATTTCATTAAAAAGTTGATTACATAATTTTTTTTCATAATCATCGTAATCAATTAAATTATGTTTTTTAAAAATTTCATAAATATCATTTTCATCACCACTTAATCTGATATAACCATATGGTGTTTTATAATGACATCTTTCAGGTCTTGAGGTTTGAAAAATAATATATTTTACTTCATCGTATTTGTAATGTTCTGTTGACCATTGAGTCATCGTAGATTCAAAATCAAAAACATGATTTATAAATTGAATACTATCCTTATCGTTCCCTGAATAATCAAGTCTCGTTATTTCAAACATCTCTAATTCTTGGGAAACCAATCTCGGGAACCTTAAAACATCTTTATATCTCATATGATGATTTGGTCTGTCCTTAATTATCGGTCTAACATCTTGATCACTATCATATTTACCATATAATTCTCGATTGTAAAACCATAAACCGTGACCATGTGTGAATGAACATCCTGCGAATATTATTCCACTCATTAAAAGAATATCGATTTAACAATTGCATAAATAAATGTTGATACAGTACCAATTAATAAAATACCTACACCAATTGCAAAAACATTTATTGCTACTTCTACGATTTTTTCTATATCTAATTTCATATATATAAATATTTCACAAAATAAATAAAAAAACCCAACAATTTGGTTGGGTTTTCCATTATATCTTTATATTATCCATCTCTGGTTATTTAAGTTTACAAATATCTTTTAAAATTTTTTAAAATGTCTTCTTTACTTTCCCACATTGGTCCACTTCCTCTTGCTGCGTCACTAGCTACACCATTAACCGCAACACTACCATTTGGGTCCCATTCTTCACTCTGTTCACCAACTTTAATATCTTCTTTATCTTTATCCTTAATTTGTTCAATATCGTCAAATACTTCTTCATTTGTCTCTTCCTTGTATGAATGTTTCCTTTCAACAATCATTTTAAGTTGACTTTCCGATATTTTAATTGTTTTTCCCATTGTTTTATATTTTATAATAAATATCACTCTTTTGATCTTTCTTTAATCATTAAGATTACCCCAACAAAAAACCCGAGTGATGAGGAGTACTTGACACATTCTTCAATAGTACCACCAAGTAATACAATTATCACAAAAGAAATAATGGTTACCCCGAAAATTTTCCAAAAAGAAGATATTAAAGTATAACCTAACATGATAGGTAATGCCAAAATTAAAATGGTATAAGCCACTAGATGTGTTAGAATTTTATAAAAAATATTTTTCATATCTTATTTTTAAATATTTCCTTAATATCACATTCTCTTTTTAAATAATTGTTGGTGTCAAATTTTTCTTTGTGATTCAAGTATAAATCGACTAACGTGTTAGGTATATATGGGTCATTATCACAAATTTTAATTGCAACCTCTTTATTTTTTTGTGTTTTGTTTTTAACAATTTCGTAAAGATAATCTAAGTCGTATTTTATAATGGATTTTAATTGATTAACCATTAATTCCAATTTTATTTTATAATCGACACAATATTCTTTTGTATAATCAAATAACTCATCATATAATTCAAATCCCATACTTTTCAATGTCCTATTGTGTCTAAGTGAACCAACGGATAGGTGTGGTTGATTTATTAGAAAATTTTTATAAGTTTTTTCAGTTATAAACATATTTTTTGTGTCCACCATAGTTTCAACCGCATAATTAAAAACACAACCATTATTCAATAAAAACTCAGTATTAAATGATAAATTAATATTCAATTTATTTATTTCAGGAACATTAATATCCAAATTCATTATTCTTTCCTCCCAATATTCAAAATCATATGGTTCCTGCCAATTTCTAGAAAGATTATTCCACGATATTAGTCCATAATCAAAAAGACCTTCTTTAAACAAATAATCCATTGTTATACTTCTAGATTCTCTTGGATGTTTATTTAAACATAAAAAATGTTTATTAAACACTGGATTAATGTTAATATCAGATATTGGTCTATTATATGATCTCTCTAAATAATATTTAGAATAATGTAGAAGAAATGTGTTCCAAGATAGAACATGATAATTTTTAATCGGTTCCTCTGATGAATTAAAAATTTTATCTCCACCAAATAAACCATAAATGATTAAATCATTTTCAATTAATATTTTTTCAAGGTCATATATTATATCCCAATCATACACCTCGAATGGATTTGTTATTGGTTCCGATGCATGCCAAAATAATACATCCTTATTATGATAATTTTTTAAAAATTCTCTGAATGGAACAATTGGATTATTTCCATCAAACGGTTTATTATAAATTTCATTATACCCAACAATTATTAAATCTCTCATATATTACTAATAAATAGAAAAAAAGAGGTATGAGTAGCGAATTCATACCTCCAAACGGGATAGTAACTAGTCCCGGTCCTAAGCGGGGTCTTCAACCCCCGTTTTATCTTCAAATTCTTTAATTTTATTTTCCAAGAATTCCATTCTATCACTATCACCTGTAATACAATCGTATTTTGTATAAATTCTTACAAATTCTTTCAGACCATCTCTTTCGATTTGTTCTGTCATAGATTGGATAGAAGGAAGGTAACATTTATTGAATCCCATATCACATAAATATAACAAAAAAACCCTCCATAATGGAGGGTTTAAAAATTAAGTTTAAAAAATATTTTTTATTTTGTTATAATTTGACCCATAGCTTTTTCAAGGTTTGTTATTGCATCTTGAAGATTTATTTTCATATCTTTTAAAATGACTTTACCCGCTGGTTTTACTATTGCCTCCTTTTCAATTT